>Ga0182004_10000942_pt1 | contig 19951 bp, 21 predicted proteins | sample Sormic07211540_1_FD_120479 | JGI IMG/M metagenome (GOLD analysis project Ga0182004, IMG submission 120479) | Endophyte microbial communities from Sorghum bicolor roots, Mead, Nebraska, USA - 072115-40_1 MetaG | ecosystem: Host-associated > Plants > Roots > Unclassified | place: USA: Nebraska...
CAAACACCAAAACTCGTGGAATTCTGTCAAATAAAACCCTAAGTCTAGATGTTGATTTCATTTGGATCCTTTTCTTTGTTTATTTGATAATTAAATTTGATACTTAAGGACCGTCAACAACCAGGCTTGCCATCTTCGTGGGCACAACTAGAGCACTTTACCTCTAAATTTATCGCCCTCCACCAAGTAGATGTCAAACCCTGCAATCAGTGTACGAACTCCTTCTTTGCCACCTTCTGACACCATGGACACTACACCTCGATTGCTCCAATTGGTCTCCACCTTGTCGGCAACTATCATAGGCTAACGTAGCACGAGCTTCCAAATGACACCTCTAATGAGGGGAGAGACACCACAAGTGCCACCATTATCTAATGAGAAGATCAAGGTTTTACACCTAAGAAGGGGAGAGGGTAGATCGATGGATACTTCTAAGCAAGTAAATGGTGCCCGAAGATGTCGCCATCAACGGTCCAAAGATGAATCTTAACTAGAAGGGATACCAAAGGACACTGCCCTCCCTCTATACTTATCGAAGAGATGGAAGGTGCTTGCCGCTGACGCACCTCTCCTAACTGTTGCCCATTTATTCTAGAATACTTTTTTAGGGGAAAAGCTTTCGCTAAGGCCCCACCCCCTACAAGAACCTTAATAGCCGAAGTAACTGAATTGAACCACTTAGGGAAATAAGGAGCATGCCAAGTCATGGTGCTACCCAAAGATGAATCTTAACTGGAAGGGATACCAAAGGACACTGCCCTACCTCTCTACTTATCCAAGAGATGGAAGGTGCTTACCATTGACACACCTCTCCTAACTATTGCCCATTTATTCTAGAATAATTTTTTTAGGAGAAAAGATTTCGCCAAGGCCCCACCCCCAACAAGAACCTTAATAGCCGGAGTAACTAAATTGAACCACTCAGGGAAATAAGGAGCAGGCCAGGTCATGGTGCTACCCTAAGACTATTCATGCTCTCACCAAATCCACTATTGGCATGAGGGAGGAGTAGAGTCTGGATACCGAGGTATGGTGGCACCGGGAGGTTCCCTTGTTTCTCAAGTGAACTCCTTTCAGTTTGGCTACCCCACAAGTTCAAGTCATCCAATCAATCAAAGTACGATACAATGCCTCAAAATCTACTCCCAATAAATTGAACTAGCCGACAGAGATGATGATATCAAAGCACTCTTTTTTTCAAATGGCACTCGAAGCAATGCCACTCCAATGGTTCAATAAATTGAAGCCTACATCAATCAAAGGATGGGAAGACTTCTAGAGAGCTTTTTGTGAGAACTTCACATGCATCATCATGCATCCTATCACCTAGGCGAAACTAAAGGGGCTGGGACGTCCACCCTCACACTCGGGCTTTGATACTAATGGCATACCTCTTGCCATAAGAGTGGTTTTAACGCTTGAAGAAGATGACAACGATGAGGAAGACGACGACCATGGCGAGCAGGACCCTAACAAGGACCCCAGGCCAATAGGGCTACCCTAGGCTTCAAAATGCATGAGGCCTTGAATATGTGCTTTTAATGAGTGAGCACCATCCTCCGACGAGTATGAATCTTCTTCCCCATCTTTTTCGCTAAGAGAATGAACAAGAGATAGTAAAGAGGGAGGAGGGTTGAGAAAACTTGAAAAAGCCAGTAGCTTAAATAGGATGATTGACGAGGCCAAAGGCAACTCAACAGTCCTTGGAAGATAAGGATATAATTATTAGCCCCCCATAAAATCAATGTGGTGCCTCGATTTCTCCACAGATTAACTTCAGGACTTGACCGGTGTGACAACGATGTGCCTTTTTTACAATATAATGTTGCAAATAAGAAAAAAGATAGTAAAGTATAAGGGGAAGGACAAATCAAAAGTAACAGGTACTCGGCTCGATTATAGAAATGTACTCGCTCCATTAAAGATGTACACACTAAAGAGAGACACGGGCAAGAAGAAATTAGAAGGACAAATATCAAAATCTTCTCACCCAGGCACAACAACAAGTTACAGAGTACATACAAATTAGAATCCAATAAAAACAATCAATGTGGATAAGCTTTTTGAGACTAGGGGCCAACAAAGAACTGTGTGATCAGGGCATGGAACTCTATGCAAGAAATTCAGTCAGAACCCACCTTCATAAGATCTCCAACACGTGCTAATCTACACAATACAGTGGCAATACTTAGCGCAAGGACCGATCGGAAGCTCCTGCATGAGGGAACGAAGACCACATCACAGGAACTCTCCCATCTATGAGAAAGCGCAAGCTGGTATGATGCTGTTAGGGGTTTAGGCTACTTCTAAACCCTGCCACAGGAAATCTTCCATCCACTACAAGACTAAGATTTTCTATCAACTTCCGAGGGCTGCTTCAGCTCACAAACTATCACAACAAAGAGCAAAGATCAGATACTTCAATAGGCCAAAAAATCATGCTCAGGGACTGTACAAACCAACCAAAGTAAAACTCAGCTACTAGAGATAGTATGCTACAGAGCTACATGTGAAAGAACAATAAGTCTTTCAATAATTCAACCCAAGCTTATCAGGAGTATTTATAGGCCAAGATCAGAGCACATAGACCAAGTTCACCAACAAGTTCCGCTAAAGGAGACAGGATAGGATGGCTGAATAAGCAACAATACACAGAATCATAGGACAACATATTCAGGGAATATCTTGAGCACTGTACAAACTGTGAACGCCTAAGATTAAACAACCAACTACTACCAAACTCTGGCAAAAAGAAGACAACAAGCCAAGGACCACAAAAGAAGTTGAATCACATTTTTGAGGATATAATTGCTAGACCCTCTGTCCTGAGCTCTTTCAATAAAAGAACCCGGACAGAGGCTCGGGGGCTGCTGGGAACATATCCTCAGAGGAGACCCTTAAACTTTTCAGAAAATTAGATGACCCTCTAGCTTTTTGTACCAAATACCAAGAGTCTCGGGATCTAAACTTAATGAGTGTGTTTTTTTCTAAAACGTAAATCATCTAAAGAAATTCCAAGAAGATCGTTCCAAGGTTTCTCTCAAAAAGAACTCAAATGAGACTTGTTCCTATCTATCGAAGACCAGAATGAATAAAAAAGGCTTCCAACATCAACAATGGAATGCTCGAGGGCTTGTCGGCATGGGATACCCAGGATTCGTCGCTGGTGAGGTATAGAAAGGTGGGCCTCAGCCTGACCATGACTCTGAAAGAGTGAAACAAAGCACATTTTTTTACCTTGAGTAGAATAGGGCTAGACTAGCCAGATTCTTATAGAAAGTACCTTCTGTATTAGAAATAGAACACTATCTATGAATCTGTCTAGGATAACAAATCGTCTCTCAGCCGTCTCTACAGATATAAAGAGAAGGTGAGGTCACCCCTTGTAATAACAAACAATATAATATACTTAATACAACACAAAACTAACGCCAACTGGACGTAAAGGCTATTACTCAAGATTGAACTCGAGGGTCCGAACCAGGATAAATCAACTATCTCTTGCATTAACCATGGACTTCTAGCATATGCTAAAGCCCGAACAACTTTTCCAGGTACCCTGTGGTAGGCTATCGATGGTAAAACATCGATAGTTGCTCCCTCCATCTCCACCGAGCCTCTCCATGTGGCTCCCTCTATGCCTCTCCAGATCCAAATAAGGGGGCAGCAGATCTGGCCCCAATGCTCCTTGCCATTGCCATACCTTACCATCATAGTTGCATGACAGGCCACTGCTCTGGAGCTATGTCATGGATAGCGAGGGAGGGAAAAGCCCTGCCGCTTCCTTCCTCATAGTCGCTAGGCTTCCCGGCTACTTGCTTAGGCGGCAGCAAGGAAAGCGAGCTTAAGAGATGCGGTGTTGGCGACATGGGTTGAGAGGACGTAGGTTGTGTTTGCAACAATAACTTTGAGATTACTACATTTTTTATACTCAACTTGTACTATGATGTCTATATATTTGGATGTAATATTTATGTAGAGTTGACAAAACTAAAATTCTTATAACACTAGTATAAAACTTCTCAAAAATTCATAACCTTTTTCATATATAGAACACCCTTAGAGGATATGAATATCTCCACTATAATTGACCATTACAAATTATTTTAGGTTCATCAACAAAAATGTCCCCCGCTGAGTAGTCTAATCATTGTGTACCTAGAAAATTATACACATCAAGTTTATCTCCATCAAAATCAAGGGCTCACAAAAGAACTATGTCAGATCTAAGGACCGATAGATAAAGATTGATGTGAGGCTTCTGACCCCCTCACACCTGTGCCCACACCGTCCCCTTCTTGCGGATCAGTGCCACAGGATCTAATCATCGAAGGAAAAAACTCCATACACATCTGCGCATGACCTCTCGTCTGTGCGGTCTAGTGCGCCGCGAAGGCCATGGCGAAGGGCGGCGTTGCCATGGTCCTCGCTGTCCCGGCCACAGCCGCACTGCTATGCCTGCGCGACTTGGCTGTGGCCTTTGTTACCCCAGCTGGAGCACCCACCTAGAAACAATTGGTCGCTAAGCTTGCTCGTCGTTTGGGACTGGGGCCATAAGGGGGAGTGCAACCAGTACCAGGTCACCGAGCAGGTAACAAGCATGTTCATCTCCCTCATGCTCTAGCCTCCTCCCATGTATGTTCTTATTCATCAGAGTACAGAATTGGGAGCCCCATTAGATTTGTTTATTTATGTCTCGAGCCCTTAACACCCTCCTCCTAGTGGCGTGTGCTCATGAATTTTTATCCAAAATTTACCTCTAGGGACTGTAATAACTGGTAAAAGCAGTTGTAGTAACCAACAAATTTCCTACATATGGGAAGGGTTAGGGAGAAGCTCAACATCAACTTCGTGGTATCCGCCAGGGACAACTTCTATGACACTGGGCTGACAGGCGTTGATGATGACGTGTTTGAGCAATCCTTCATGAACATCTACACGGCGAAAAACTTATAAAAGCCATGGTACCTAGATAAGCATTATGGAACCTGAAACTTGAGCTCTTCTATTACCAGTTCTATTAGTCTCGTATAGATGCTACGATAGAAAATGCTCTTGTATTATATGTTCACTGAGACTTCATTGCATTGTGCATGTGTGCATTTTCCATTCTGGGAAATCATGATTGCAAGGGTGACACACTAGCTTAATTTAGTCTAGCCCTATGGAAGATCGACAGTGGGTTTATTTGCATGAGATCTTTCTTTTTGATGAAACTAGAGGAGCCGTAGCCCCTACAAAACATTATTGAATCTTTTAAAAGACAATAATAGAGTACAACAACAAACAAAAAAGGGAGGAATCAAGAGACAAAAAATGAAAGGAAAAAAGCTAAGGTGGCAATCTATTGAAGACTTTGGATCCATTGCTCAAATTGTTCTGTGAGGTTCTCTTTCACTCTTAGAGAGGTCAGCCTTAATTCTTGAAAGAATAAAGATTTGGCATCTTGAATCCCAGTCTAGAAGTTGTTGAAGATGAGCTCATTTATGACTTTCCAAACAGTCCAAAGCATGATAATTATAGCAGTCATGAAGAAACTGGAGTGTAACTGAATTTTGATGGCCATCACATTTTCAATTGAGTCTCCATCAGATTTGTCAAACCCCAGCACTGCTGCACAAAAGGGCAACCCCAAAATAAGTGCTCAACTGTTTCTTCGATTCCTATAGAGCAAATTTCACAACTGTAAGACTCTTCATGTTTTTTCTTCTGAGAATATTTCTTGTACTGAGCCTATCTCTAACGAGCAACTAGCAGAAAACCTTAAGCTTGGGTTGATAGTAAGACTTCTAAATCCATTTGAAGATGGGATCAGGGTTTGTGGTGGCTAAGTAACTTTCTATAGGTAAAAGTTTTAGCTCCCAACTGTAGGTCCAAATATCATCAGCAGACACTAAAGTTGTGTCCAAAATGATGTGAAGGAGGTGGGTTGGCTGATCATAAGCAATTTTAGTGAGGGGAAAACTAAGTAATGAGGCCAATGAGTTCAAACTGAAAGCTTTGGAGACAGAAATGTTCTTGTTCTTTGCAAAGGAACTCAACTAAGGGAACTGTTGTTCAAATGTTTGTGAGGCCCATTTTTCCCTCCAGAAAAGGCATGACTAACCATTTTTAACTTGAATTGAGGCCATCTCCTTGAAGGTTTGCAGGAGCTTGAGATTGTGTCTCCACCAAAATGATCCTTTTTTGGTAGTAGATGGTAACTACCGTGGTTGTAATGTTTTTCCCAAACCAACTGAACCCAAGGAATGTCTTTGTTATTAAAGAATTTATTCAAGTTTTTCATGAGTAGAGCTTGTAGTTCTAGGCTAATGACTCCTAAACCTCCTTGTTCTTTGGTTTTACATACCATTTCCCATGCTGCTTTTGGGGCTCCTCTACCATTTACATTGGATCCTCTCCAAAGACAGTTCTTCCTAAACTTATCAAATTGTTTAATCACCGCTTTGGGCAGTTCCAAGGTGCACATATAGAATGCTGGGAGTGAGGATACAACTGCATTTGTCATCTATAACCTCCTAGCAAAATTTAAAAAAGTTGAAATACCCCCCAATCTTCTCTCGTATTTATTGACCAGAGGCAGGAACTCTTGTATTCTTGGCTTTGTTGTACCTAGAGGAAGACCCAAATAAGTGAATGGTAAGGAACCCTCGGAACAACCAAAGGTTCTAGCTAGAATAACAAATCTCTGTTCTGTCATATTAATAGGTAGCATTAGGGACTTGCTGTAATTTACCCTTAGTGCAGTAGATTCTGAAAAGTTCTGCAGGAGAGTTTTCATGAAGAAGAGCTGCTTTTGACATCCTTCCATTATCAATAGGGTGTCATCCACATATTGTATAACTAGAAAATCTTGATTTGATTGTATAGGACTTAGTAGATGAAGTAATCCCATAGCTTTGTCCATGTTAATAACGACCTTTAGGAAATCAGCAACCAACACAACGAAGAGGGGATCACCTTGTCTAACCCCTCTTTTGCAATGTATAGTTTTGCTAGGCACCCCATTTACAATGATTTTAGATGTTTTAGAAGCAAAGATTGCCTACATCCAAGAGATCCATTTCTCACCAAACCCCTGAGCTTGCATTATAGAGATTATTGCTTGATGTTCAATTTTGTCAAATGCCTTTTGAAGATATAGTTTGAGGATGACTATTTCTTTTTTTTGGACTGACGACATAAGTGCAAGTACTCAAATGCCCAAGCCACATAGTCTTGGATAGTTTTCTTTTTAATGAACCCATGTTGATTTTTGTGTACTAGGGAAGTGATTGGAAGCTGCAATCTGTTGGCTATTAATTTAGTAAGGAACTTGACTGAGGAATTAAGCAGTGAAATAGGTCTAAAATCATTAATAGTCCTAGCACCTTCAATTTTTGGGATGAGGGTTATGTATGAGGAGTTAATACTCTGAAGACAACAAGTGTTATTGTAAAAACTATTGCACAAGGCATAGAAAACATCCTTAATGACTGGCCAAGACTTTTTAGAAATTCATTGTTGAGTCCATCTAGCCCAAGAGACATGTAATTTGGCAGGCTTTTAAAAATTTCATTGATTTTTTCTACTACAAATGGAGCCTCAAGGTGCTGGAGATTCTTATTTCTTTGGATCAGCTCATTAAGATTGACAGTAAAGCCTCTGAAGTTAGTTTCCCCTAGTCTTAGTTTGTATTCCTGCCATAGAGCTCCTCTTTTGCATTGTGACTATGGACAACTACATTTTCCTTTGTAACAAGTTCAGTTATCAGTTTGTGTCTATGTCCTATGGTTCCCTGGGCATGAAAAAAATGTGTGCTAGCATCCCCCAATTTTACCCAGTTGATTCTCCCTCTCTGCTACCAGTACTATCTTTGTTTCTCCAAGAGAGCCAGTAAATGTTGTTCTAACTGCTTTTTGAAGTTCCATTTATAAAGTCCTAGGTCTCTATAGTCTGCTAAGATTTCTAGGAACAAAATGAAATTCCTGACATTGGTAATCAAGGTCTTTAGGTTAGTTAATGAGGCTTGCCATTCTCTAAACATTTTCCTCAGTCTTTTTAACTTAGGTGTAATGAGTTTAGCCTTGTCAGTGTTGCTACTAGTTTCACTCTAGCTTTGTGCCAAAATATTTTGAAAATCTAAGTGTTGAATCCACAAGTTCTCGAATCTAAAGATCTTGTTGCTGGGGTTTTGAGTTGAGATGCTTACCACACAAGGGCAGTGGTCAGAAGGAATCATATCCAAGGCTTGAGTTGTGGTGCTAGAATGACTAAGAGCCCATGAGCTGGTAGTAAAGACCCAACCAAGTTTTTCTAACAAAGGTGATGGTTGCATATTAGACCTTGTAAACTTTCTCCCTTGTAGAACAATTTCAGTGATTCCGAGGTGACTGATAGCTGCACTAAAACTGAACATAGCTGCTAGATCTCCACCTAGCTTGTTCCTATCTTTAGTTTTCCTAATAAGATTGAAGTCCCCTAAGAACACCCAGTTAAGTCCATGAGGAATGTGAATGTGTTTGAACCAATTAAGAAAAAGGGCCCTTCCATCAGCGGTGCAAGGTGCATAAACACAAGTGAGAATCCATTTAGCATTATCAAGTCTAGAAACCACAGTAACAACATAGTTGGCGCTAAAGAACTTAGTGCCCATGAACAGACTACTCTTCCAAGCAACCAGAATGCCACCCGAAGCCCCTACTAAGGGTTGAAAGTCAAAGGAATCAAAGGACAGTGGGCAAATTTTGCTTATAAATGTAGGATCAAAAGTTTCCTTCTTAGTCTCTTAGAGGTAGAGAACATCACATTAGGCCTTGCTAATTTTATTTTTCACTCAATTCTATTTCTAGGAGGAGTTAACACCTCTGGTGTTCCATGTTAAAATCTTCCAGGTTCTGACAGTGTTAGGATTCATGGTTCACATTACAGAAAAGAACTTTGGCCAACACACATGCGTGACCCAGTTAGTACGACGTACCTACGTGTCCACTAATGGAGTAGCTCTTTTAGCAGAACTTTTCTTGCCAGTCCCATCTTGTTCAGTACTCTGTGAGTTGTTTGCCTATGTCTCAAAAGTCTGCGGGGTAGGCATGTTGGCAGCAGCTTTTTCTGCATCATCATTCCCAATTTCAGTTAAGCAGAGAGAGAGGTGACACTTGAGCTACTTGCTGATTGCTTTTTGGGAGTGGGTAGAGTGACCATATTACTGTTCTCTTGAAGGAAAGTAGTAGCTCCAGAGGCCAAGAATTCTTTAGCCCATGCAAACTGATCTGTTGAAGACAAAAGGGCCAGAAAGAAAGATATCTACTTATTAGGTATTTTAACATATACAATTTCAAAATTACCATGACTGACTAAATTGTCGTAGACCAAGAAAGAGTGAGTACCAGTATGACTGTCCCAGGCTTGAACAAGATTAGCCTTGTCATATTTCCCTTAAAGGCAGTTGAAGAATTGTCCCTTCTGAATATCAGGCATTAGTCCAAATCCTACTTGTAAATGCAGGTTGTTTCCTTTAGGCTCTGGTTCTGAAACTATTTGATCTTGATTAGGTGGGGCAAGGAGAGGATTTCCCTCCACCATCATACCAGCTAAGCCATTTTCCTCTGGCAAATCCTGCTATACATCATCATCAATTTGCATCTCCTGTTGTAGCTCATCAGCAAATTGATGTAGAATGTTTTCATTTGGGTTTGGTGGTAGTTGCATACTAGCCATATTGGCCGGAAGTCCTCTTCTCTAGGACCCACCAACTGCTGTAGATCTAAATCATTGCCCCCCACTACTTCATTTACTAACTCGTGTTGTTCATCTATGAAATGGTCAAGGAGCTGATACAGAGGTATTTCTTCCCCAATAAGGTCAGGGAGGTGAGGTAGAGGAGCACCATTCATAAATGATCCATTTGCTTCGTTGGCTTGCAGCTGCAAAGGTAGAGGAGGTTCAGGCGCCTGGAGCTGTTGCTAGTTCTGCACAGGTTGCGGAGGGATAATTTCTTCAACTTCCTCAAGCAGCTCATTTATCTCTACAACTTCATTAGGTTGAGGAGAATTAGTAGGGTTGATGATTACTTTAATGGGGTCCAAATTAAGGTCAATTGCCATCTAGGCTCCCTCTTGCTGAGGTGCATTGAGATCTAACTGTTGGCCCATCTGATGTTGTTGGGCCATCTGAGGTTGTTGGTCCTATTGGGCCTATTGTTGGCCAGTGCTTGCCAGTCAGCCCAAGGCTCCTAGGGATTGATCTGTTGCAACTAAAAAGGCTCTTGATCAACTGGTTCCTGCTGCTATCCTTGGTTGTTTTGTTGTTGTTGTCCATCAGCCTGCTCATCTGCCTGCCATCATTCTACTCTTGTTGAATGACTGGTTGTCCATGATCAAATAGGTCATAAGGTAGTTGAGCCTCAAGTTCAAGTTCATTTGGTAGTGGATCCTCCTCTGGAGGCCCTCTCGCTGCCTGTTGATGTTGCACTACCTCACACTAGATAGTCCATGAATTTCCATTGACATTAGCCGGATCAGAATATACAATAAATTGTAGCATAGCTTCCACACTCATGACCCTGGCCCTTACCATAATTCTACCAGGATAGGAGTCAATTTGTTCCCACAGGATTATTCTTGCGAAGTCGCTAATGGCATTATGTATATGCCTTTTTGACTTGTAATCCTCAGGAAAACCTAGGAGCATCATCCAACACTCTTCATTGAAAAACACTTTTCTCCAATTATGACCTTCATTATGTTTTGCAAAAGACACTTGAATGTTACAGAAGCTAATTGGGCTCTGATTTATCAGGTTATCTCTCTCATAAGCTTGGCCTAGGTGGCATAGAAGAATGGCCCAAGGTACTACTCGATGCACAAGCCAATAGTCTATGATAATATTCTGAACAACATTGAAGTTCAGCACATTATCGGGTAGGGGATCAAAGGTGACGATGGCCAAGTCTTCATTAGCGGCAATCAGCCTCAGGGGAGCAACAACACGACACATGAACTCTCTATTGGGGATGTCCACCCATTGGAAAGTGTCAGGGATGACCGGCCTTGGTCAGGGCGTTGATACACCATGGCCACCAATGAGGATGGCACCTTGCGAGCTTTGCCTGGCCTAGAGTGTTGTAGTGGCGTGGAGGGGTTTCTTGGAGGTGTAGTAGTGAAAGCAGGAGGGGCAGAGGAAGGTGAAGGGTCGAGGGAACTAGAGCTAGGAAAGAAAGATTGAAGCACAGTGTTGGGCCTGACATGCGTAGCCCCATTAACCTCAGGCGCTTTTCCCTTGACGGCCCAAGCGAAATTCAGGGAAAGGGAGCGAGCCATCACAAAAGGTGAGGAGTGGCCATGAGTGTTAGCGGTAGATGACCCAATACCTACATCGATGGGGGCTGCCCAAAAATTACTAGGCCAGTAACTTGTCCCTGCCCATTACTATAACCGGTGAGACGCCTAGGCCCTATCTATTTTTGAGTCTTACAATTGACCGCAATGTGTCCTTGGTTGAGACATGCACAACACCGGATTGGTTGCATGTAGTAGACTTTGTGGTGTCCCTGAGACAGGCATCGGGAGCAGAACAGAAGCAGGAGCATATCCCAAGGGCGATCTAGGGAAGATTTGGCGATCGGGATGCCATTGATAGGGTTGGCAAGCACTGAGACCGAGGCAAAACCAGACACCGGATGTTGAAGACAACGGAAAATAGCTCCCTTAGGAGGAAGCGGAACCGCATTTATGCTAGAGAGCGGAGGAGCAGAGCTCTTCTTGGGAGGAGAGGAGGAGAGACATTAAGATCAAGATGACGCAATCGAGCATTAGGAGGAACAACACCACCGGCGTGAGTAGCCTCAGCGAAAGACGTGCCATGGCATACCAGAGCAGAGGTTTACCTCCCTTGGTGCTGAGTGGCGCTTATCAGCAATCTTCCAAGATCGTGCTTCTTCATCCAAGAAGAGAGCATATTCCCTTCTCCAGTTGGGGCCTCTACTGCCACAAAGATGGAAGGAGAGAAAGTATTGCTCACACGAGAAGGATCGCAGATTAAACAATGAAAAAACCGATGCAATTTGAAGCTACAAAAAACTTAAACAAATGATCAGCAAGCTGAGAGACAAGAAAGAAATGAGTAGGGTCGCCAATGGTGGCCTGAAGGATTACGCCAACCGAGCAGGGATCAAGCCAGAACTTGCATCGGCCAAACGCGACCACCAACACAAAGGAGGAGGCATCAGAGGAAGGGCGACAGATGGGAAGCTCAAAGAGGCGAGCGACATCCTCAAGAATCTGCATGCCTGGAGCGAAGGAAAGACCTGGGAGCACCGGCAGTGCCATGGAGGACACAAGACCCAGACACAGTCAGGATGACAGAGGAGGGGGGATGTGACTAACGAACTTACTTATGTTATAAAACATGTTGTCGGTGGTTGGGACCTTTCCCTTCCGTCTCTCATGATCAACATAGTAGATGAAAGTAGAAGAACAAATAGACACAAGATAGGGAGACTATTCTTTATTTTTCTAAATATTGGTGATTACAACATAGAGCTCCCACGCATATATAGTCTTGCCAAGGCCTAAGAGTTTTGGTAAGAGTCCACATACAAACGGACTAGGATTAGGATTTCTCCTTCTTTTTCCTTCTAGGAAAGTCTGTATGTTTTACAACACTCCCCCTTGGGCGATTACCACGATATGCACATGCCTCATTAAAAACTCCATCCGAAAACCCAATGGTATTAAAATATGCTCCTCATAATACCAAATGCAAGACTTGATTTATTGTTTAGTGGTATAATCAAAATCTCGAAGATTTGTAGAGTATATAATTTAAAATCTACTAAACAAGAATTATAAGTTTGATATACTATGGGGTCATTTATATGTGAAGCATATTGCTCTTGTTTATACCTATATAATTCATAGAAGAATTATGAGCCAACTTTTTGAAAGATATAGTATTATGCATCGCCGAAATGTCTCTGGAACCCGTCATAGACAGCGGTCCTGGATCAGGCCGGCGGCACCGACGGCGAGGCGCCAACGCTGAGGGTGTTTCTCATGGAGGATAACTCCGATGCCGCCATGAACGCCCAGTAGGAGCCGTCCCGCGTGGGATGCAGAGGATGAAACGGAGGTGGCTGGCCGACCTAACCTGCCCGCCGGGACGAGCGGAGCGGCGGAGGTGAGTTTGCATGAGATCTTTCATCGTGAATACAGCTGCAAATTTACTTGTGATAGGACAGGTTAGGATACATGGTCATTTCAGCATTAGACATGGCTTTTACTCTCTCCAGCTTAGGATTGCACCACTCTATCTCCTACCAAACCCCGACTGCTATTTGAGACTACAGATTACTACTTTGCAAATTTGTGGCTCTTGATCTCCTATGATTTATGGAGTTGTCAGTTTTTGATTCAACTCGCTATTTGCAGAAAGTTACTACCATTTTCCCTGACGGTAGAGCAGCTGCCCTTCTCAAGTATAAATGAAAAGTTGCAAATTGAGAAGTGATGGTTTTAGTAGCAAATTTACAATTTCATAGCAAATTGATGCAACTTGTTGCATCTCATGATTTCTGATTGCACGTGACATGCTACTGATTATCAGTTATCATGAATACTACTGTTTCGGGGTTACAGAAGGTGCACATTTAGTATATGATTTCAAACTTCTATAGAAATTAAGCTATCGATTTCTCAGAAGTACAAAAACACATTGCTTTTATTTAGAACTACAGCCTATTGTTTATAATCTTTCCTTTATTGCTACTATATGGTTGCTTCAATAAATAATTATTTGTTATTTTGGTTAATAAAACAGGGAACTAGAAATACTTATATCGCCATTAGGTGGTCTGAATGATCTACTACAGGATGTCCGATTCTTACATTATATCTACATGTTGTTACATTATTAGGATGACTGATTTTTTATACAAGTTTTGCATCCTTGTTCATTCTATTCAAGAAAATGGTTAGAAGTTTTTTTGTTTAGAAAAATATGGCATGTGTATAAGATAAAAAGATTGTTGTACAAATACTCCTCGTGTATTATTCGTTTAACTGTTGTCAGCAGTTGATATTCTTTCTTGTTTCTGAAAATATGGTCTCTTTTGTGATAGCATAACACTTGGGTTAATAATTGAAATCAATAGTCTCACTTGAGATTTTAGGCATGTTTGGGGACTGGCAATGTGTAGGCTGAGGCTTAGAGACCAGATGTAGTACTATACGGATCACCCAAAGAAGGTGTGTAAGCTGTCCAAAGTGAAGGCTCAAGTCAAACAAGTGAAAAGCATCACGATGGAAAACATGGACAGAGCCCGCTCTGCCCCGGCGTCAACCCTCACACTGAGGGCACTGTCAAGGCCGTCGTTCGGCCCCGTTACGACTGCTTCCACGTCCGACCTGCCTAAATTCATAGTCCGTAATTAAGGAGGACTGGAGGAGGGGTCTCTAGCTAATCAGATTTGGTTCTCTTCGGATGTTGAAATTGTGCCACAAATTAGACGATAATTTCAATGAATGAAACTAGCAAATGTAAATGGAATTTTGTCAAGAAAATTGAGTTGAAATCTTGTCAATTTAGCCTTGTTGTCAAGGATATGGATTGGTTGTCATCAATGTAGTATTTCAAATGAGATCAGTGCTACAATATCTAACTCTATGTATCATTGTTCTTATAGTGATTCTTAAATATACCACATCTATGCTTTATTACCGATGCATATGTTTTTTAAATGTTTGATTTGTACTACCAAATTAAAGGTCGCCATAGCGTTAGCACTGATCTAAAATATATATTATCAATACATATGCATCTATGAAGTGAAACCGTAGCGTTAGCACTTAGAAGTTATCTTTTTGTTGCCCGAGTACGGAGTAGACAATATCCTTCCATATCAGTAGAATATATACTCGTGGTTGGCCAAGTCTCCCAGCATGGCGATGGCATATTCTTTATAGCACCAGTAGTTGCGGACTTGCGGGCCAAAGAAACCTGCTTGCTGACTCCATGATCCGAATGCTACCCACTGCCCGTCGCCGCGTGCCCCGTGTGACAAGGCTCGCAAGCTCTAGAGCTGGCCGCGCGATCTGCGAGGTGTGCGTGGGAACTGAACACGCGCGAGGCGATCGCGCGTCGCTGTCGTCGACAGCTCTGGATCACGCCGCGCGACTCCTCCACCATCATGCCGACTGACTTTCTTCAGTCTGTTTGACTTCTCCGACGCGCCGACACGTACGTACAGGTGGAACGACATGCAGGTACATACGGAGTTATTAGTAGATATACGCGAGCGAGAGGACTGAAACTCTCCATCAGTCATCACGCCGGGTGCGGTGCGGCAGTGCCGCAGTAGCTTCATACCGCACTGTCGTCCTAATATTCCAAATGTACAGTATTAACACTACAGACTGTCGTACGCTTTCGTCTATAATTTTTTGGTTGGTAGTCTCACTACTTGTTTTTCTATGACTAGCTAGTAGATACTGTACACGGCTTAACTGTCTTTTAATTTGTTATCCACTGCTCCATCAACCCGTTTATCCATCGAAACTAAGATCTTAAAAGGCATAACGTTATTAATTATTATTTAATATCCTAACTTAGGACTTATTTAAATCTAGGGTATAAAATTTTGGGTTGGTGTCACGTGAGAGTACTCAGATAGTAATAATAAAACAAATTATGGAAGTCCTCAGTACTCCGTGAAACGAATTTATTAAACCTAATTGATCCGTCACTAGTATATGTTTACTGCAACTTTACTGTAGCACCATATTCTCAAATCATAGACTAATTAGGCTTAAAATTTTGTCTCACAAAATAGTCGTAATATATGCAATTAGTTATTTCTTAGTATATATTTAATACTTGTGTCCAAATATTAGATGGGATAGGGATTAAACTTTATAGGGAGGAACTAAATAAAAGATTAATTAAAATTACTTAGATTAAATTTTTTATTTTCTCTTTGTTCATTTCTAACACAATAAACTTAATAGATAATGTGTAGCCTCTGTCTAGATGTGAAACTTATCAACTATTGATCTATATGTTTTTTATATACATATACCCATAGCACTTTTTCATTTGCATATGGCACATTTTTGTATCTTTACTAGTATACATTTAGTTGAAAAACCATACTTTAAACTATGATGTCATAAACAACCTTTCAAAATTTTCACCGTATAAGATGAGTAAGAGAACTTCAAGGGAGATCTAGGACGGCTAGCAGTTCAAAATTTTCACTTGAGCTATTCAACAATACTTTTCTCTAAAAATAAATCAACCAACAAGTATTTTCTGCTATGGTTTATCATCAAACAAACAAGGCGTGCTAGGAAGACATAGCAACCTGTGGTTTGCACTAACCTTCGCACTTATCAAGATGCTTGATTTTCTCATAAAAAAGTATATGTGCAGCAATAACTTAAATTGGCATGGAGAATTGAATACTGATACACGTGTAAAACCAATTATTTGTTTTCATCATGTTTCCATGGATACCTTTATTGCTCTGTGCCCTACGACGACAATGCCATCTTTTAATAATAGATGCCCATGCTTTATTTGAAGTTCTAGAGATGAGAATGTACCCGATAAACCTATTGCATAGTTGACACGACCCACAAAAATAGAGTCAACAGGTTACAGGGCTGGTCTCAGAAACTAAAATGAGTCAATAGAGCCTGTACCTATTGACCCAATGGAGGTGGGGTCGACCTATTCGTTACATAACAACATTTTTGCTACGATAAAAATGTACCAGCTTGCATGCATTTGCATAGAATCGATCGAATATTTAATTACCAAATCTAAATACTTAGGATAAGTAATTTTGAATGCACAGAGTCTCTACGGAACCAATTTCACCAGTTCTTTGTTTTAGATTTGAAATTGTGCACATCTTTTGGGGGAAGGAGTGGCAATCACAAATGTCATGCAAACAAAGCAAGGTCTCCTTTAGTTCCCCAAAAAAAATGTCTTTGATACTATCGGGACTAATTAGGTTTAAAAAAATCACCTCGCAAAATAGATGCAAAATTATAATTAATTATATTTAATATTTCATGCATGTATCCAAATATTTGATATAATAGGGTGAAAAGTTTTTAAGTGGAAACTAAACAGGACCGAAGGGCCGTTGTAAGAAAAAAATACAGGGCCTCCGTTGTACAGTATACTGTATCATTTATATACTACTCTTTAATAGAGAACCTTGTGAACCATTGGACTTTGTTTCGACAAATCCTAAGATATGACTGAAATAAGTTGTAGCTGCGTTGAGACCTGACCAGATTAAAGCGTCAAGTCATGATTGTGAGAATGAGTGAACGAGGTACCTTGGCCTCGGTCCTCGGCTATGTGTTTATAGGCTCAGGGAACAGCTCCCTGGCGGTGGCGAGTTACAATCAATTGGTGTACAACACGCTCAAGGCTACAAACAAGGAGAACCAAGAGATACAAATACAATGCACCTAGACTAAACAAACTAATCTAGATACATATCTAAAGTATAACAATTGTATTATCAAACATTCCCCTTCAATCTCAACCACTTACAAGGTTGAGATTGTCACGAAATCTTTTGATCTTGCCAGCAGCAACCGGTTTAGTAAAACCATCTGCAAGTTGGTCACTGGAAGAAATGAACCATACATCTAAGAGCTTCTAAGCAACACACTCTCTCACACAATGAAAATCAATCTCTATATGCTTCGTTCGTGCATGAAACACTGGATTTGCTGTTAGATACATGCCACCCAAATTATCACACCATAATCTCGCTGCAGGAGGATGAGGAATCCTTAACTCAAGCAACAGCTTTTGTATCCACATCATCTCAGTATGGCATTATAAGCAAGTGCTTTATACTCAGCTTCAGTGGAGGACCGCGAGGAACGCGACACAGTGGGTTCCTTCCTAGCGCTCTAGGAAACCAGATTGCAGCCCAAGAACATAGCAAAACCCCCGGTGGATCATCTGTCATCTATGCAACCAGCCCAATCGACATCTGCAAATGCACCGACCATCATAGAATTTGACTTGAAAATTTTGAGGCCGATATGCTTCGTCCCCTAGACATACTTAAGTATCCTTTTAACAACATAGAAGTGAACAGTGGTGGGTACGTGAATGCAGGAATTGGCACACCTTATTAACAGCAAAACACAGATCAGGTCTCATGAGAGTGAGGTACTACAACACCCCCACCATGCTATGGTAATTTGTTGAGTCCTCCGGACTCAATTTGGTACCATCAGTAATACTCAGTTTTTAGAGGTAGACAATGGGGTGTCAACAGACTTGCATTTGCTCGTACCTGCTCTCTCCAGAATATCACGTGTATACTTCTGTTGTGACAACACTAGTCCACCTTGATGTTTCTTTACTTCAATTCCTAGAAAGTAATGGAGATCACCCAAGTCATTGAGCGCGAAGTCACCCTGCAGATCCTTTAAAAGAGCAATCATGGCGGCCTAAGAAGAAATGGCAACAATGATGTCATCAACATACACTAAGACAAATACAGTCACCTCGTTTATGATAATAAAACAGGGAAGCATCTGACTTGGAGGGTGCAAAACCAAGATGTACTAATTAGTTGCAAAGCTGAGCATACCATGCTCTAGGTGCCTGTTTCAAACCATAAAGAGCTTGGTCCAATTTACAAACATAAGTGGCATGAGTTTTGTCAATATACACTGGGGATTGACACATGTACACCTCTTCCTCCAAAACACCATGAAGAAAGGCATTTTGCACATCAAGTTGCCAAAGAGTCCACCCCTTTGAAACAACTATAAACAAAACAAGTCTGATCGTAGCTGCCTTAACTACTGTCTGAAAGTATCCTCATAGTCAATACCATATTGTTGTTTAAACCCCTTGGAACCTAAACGGGCTTTGTAACGATCAATAGTACCATCAACTTTTATTTTGATTTTATAGACCCACTTACTGCCAATTATATTCTTATCCTTTGTTCTGGACAAAATGCCATGTCTTATTTCGAAGAAGAGCATCATACTCACTATCCATAATCGCAACCCAGTTCTTGTTTCCAAGAGCTTCATTCATGATTGTTGATGAGGGTCAGGCCCGATCTTCCGAGAGGTAATTGGTAAATTCGATTGTGGAGAACTCGATGTTCGCGATCCGGCTTCAAATCAACATGATTCGAACCCTGCAACCGTTACACCACTGCTCCATTGGTTATCAACCAAGCACAACTTGATTGACCTCGCCAAGAAGGTTGTTCCTACAAGCGAATCGAAGAACACAAGCAAGAAAGTATAAACACGCAATCTGAAATTGCAGATATGAATGACGCGAATATTCAATGAGGGTTCAAGAACTCGATTCCAAAGGATTTGTCAGCACAGTTACAATGAACGATTCAGTTTCTCAATGGAAAACTAAACTCTAAACAAAACCCAAGTCTAAACAGCGGTGGTTGCGTGGAATATAAAGGAGAAACGACCTAGGGTTGGAGGCGACCAGGGGGAGGCGCCCACGACATGGGCTTAAGGTCCGAATTTGATACATGACCAAGTTAGCCCAAAATAGGTGACGCAGCACCTTATCATGAACATAACGATTAATCCACAAAGGATCTATAGCTGGACTAGATCCAAAACGACGACGTCGTTGTCCCCTTTCCAATGAGTCCAAGATCACGCTGTTTCGATGTCGTATGAAGGAGTTATGATCAAAACACTGACGACATGTTTGCTGAATCCGAGAGTGACGTGGTAGCTGAGTTGGAGATGAATTGCAACTTGGAAAAAACGATGGTTGTTGGGTATTCTTAACATCATTACCAAAAGTAGACTAAGTTCTGAATCTAGTAACGGTGCCAAAAATGCCAAACCTATCCCTCACACCACTTAAGCCAAGTTGTCATCCCCAACATGATATGAGAGACGCGGTATTGAAATATGCAATTGCTCTTCTAAATAAATAA
>Ga0182004_10000943_pt1 | contig 19948 bp, 8 predicted proteins | sample Sormic07211540_1_FD_120479 | JGI IMG/M metagenome (GOLD analysis project Ga0182004, IMG submission 120479) | Endophyte microbial communities from Sorghum bicolor roots, Mead, Nebraska, USA - 072115-40_1 MetaG | ecosystem: Host-associated > Plants > Roots > Unclassified | place: USA: Nebraska...
ACGCGTGGGCCCAACGCAGACAGCACTCACCAATAACTAGAGCGCCCTCTCACTGTCACTTGGCCCCGCTTCTGTCTGGACCCACACGTCATAAGTATCTACGGAGAACACGAGTGTCCCATGGTTGGTGTAGCCATCCGTACTTCGGAATTAACGTGAATTGACTGTGCTCTTTTGTTAAGGCCTTGTTTAGTTTCCAAAAACTTTTGCAAAATTTTCCAGATTCTCCGTCACATCGAATCTTTAGACACATGCATGGAGTATTAAATATAGACAAAAATAAAAACTAATTACATAGTTTGGTCGGAATTAACGAGACGAATCTTTTGAGCCTAGTTAGTCAATAATTAGACAATATTTGTCAAATACAAACAAAAATGCTACAGTACCTGTTTTGTAAAATTTTTTGAACTAAACAAGCCTAAGAGTACGGTACTCTTCATCCGAGAGAAGGAAGAACACGGAAGGAGTGGCAGAAGTAATTTTTTTTTTTTTTACAAATAGTATCAGTAGTATGCAAGAGAGATAAAGCTCAGATCTCTCGCCACTGTTCAACGCCCCAATCCTCCCTCTCAGTCCACCCTTTGGTGCTTCCCAACTCCCAAGCCCCTTTGGTGCTCACCAAGATTCATCTTCTTCCACCGTTGTATCCCCAAATCTCCTCCGCAGGGAATATATTTTGTTGTTTTGATTTCCAACGCCCCTTTCTACAGCAAGCAATTTTGTGTTTTTTAGTCGTAGATTGGGCGCGAATTTCCTTCCATTCGTCGGAGATTCAGGCATTCGGATTTTATTCTTCGCGCAATTTGTTCCTGTATCCGGTCTTGCCAAGAATTTTCCACCCCCTCTTGGCTTCCTGATCCATCTTTGATGCGCCAAGAGGCGAGATGAACACGAATTACTCGGCGCTCCCATTGACCTCCCCCTCCATCGAGCTCCAGGCCAAATCTAACGCCTCCGCCAATGCCAACGTCAACGGCCACGCTAAGATCTCCAAGCAAGATTCGTTCTTGGGCGAGGTGGAGGACGGCGGCGGCGGGGCCGGTGAGCACGACGACCTGCCGCTCATCGGCGACGGGCCCGCCGGGCCGCCAGAGGGGTCCGGCGTGCCCGCCGCCGTGTTCAACCTCGCGACCTCCATCATCGGGGCCGGCATTATGGCGCTCCCGGCCACCATGAAGGTGCTTGGAGTCGCCGCTGGGCTCGTCTCGATCCTGGTCATGGGGGTCCTATCCGAGATCACCGTCGAGCTGCTCGTGAGGTTCTCGGCCTACTGCCGCGCGCTGTCGTACGGCGAGGTCGTGCACAGGGCGATGGGCCGGCCAGCGAGCGTCGTGGCGCAGATGTGCGTCATCATCAACAACGCAGGCGTCCTGGTGGTGTATCTGATTATCATCGGAGACGTGATGTCAGGGTCACTGAAGCACATCGGCGTCATGGATCAACTGATTGGCCATGGCGAGTGGGATAACCGGAAGCTGCTGATCTTGGTGGTTCTTGTCATCTTCCTTGCGCCATTGTGCGCGCTTGAGAAGATTGACTCACTGAGTTTATCATCTGCTGCGTCAGTTGCCCTTGCTGTTGTGTTTGTGGTTGTGTCCTGCATCATTGCTTTGATCAAGATCGCTGAGGGCAAGATCAGTATGCCGAGGATGGGGCCAGATTTCAGCTCGCGAGCAGCAATGCTAGACCTGCTCGTCGTGATACCCATCATGACTAATGCCTTCATCTGCCATTTCAATGTGCAGCCGATCTACAATGAACTCAAGGAGAAGACGCCACGGAACATGTACAAGGTTGGGAGGATCAGCACTGTGCTATGTGTAGTGGTGTATGCCCTGACTGCCCTCTCAGGGTATCTCTTGTTCGGTGAGGACACCGAGTCCGATGTGCTCACCAACTTCGACAAGGATCTCGGGATCAGATTCAGCTCTTTGCTCAACTACATTGTCAGGATTGGGTATGTCATCCACCTGGTCCTCGTCTTCCCAGTTGTCCACTTCTCGCTCAGGCAGACAGTGGACGCACTGATCTTTGGGGAGCTGGCGACCCCTAGCAGGAAGAAAACACTCACACTGACAGTGGTGCTTCTAGCGCTCATCTACCTTGGCTCAACAATGATACCGAACATCTGGATGGCCTTCAAGTTCACTGGAGCTACCACAGGGTTAGCGTTGGGTTTCATGTTCCCGGCTCTGGTGGCATTGAGGCTGGACAAGGAAGGGAGTCGCTTGGGACATGGGGAGAGGCTCCTGTCACTTGGGTTGCTGGGGCTATCAATAGTTGTTAGCGTCATCGGAGTCGTTGGAAATGTATACACCTTGAAGAGTAAGTCTGAATGATCTCTTGAAGATGGACAGGTTGGTAGCTAGGGTTAGAGGAAGCTTTACATCATGACGACACATGGTGTGTTGCAATGACAGGCAAACAGACCGTGTAAACATGGCGACTATACACTAGGTCAAAAATGATATTAAGAGAGCCTCAGGATCCTATATGCATTTTTACTTCAGAGGTTTAACACTGGACCATCCTCCAGGGAATTCTTTTTGTACTTCGGACCAGATTCTTCAATGTATCGATTTGATTGTGTATTTGTGTTCTTATTACATGAGGGCTCTAGAGTCACTTTTTGATCAGCAACAGAAAAAAGATCGGTTTTGATGTACTTTGAGAAGATTTGCTTCCCCAAGTCATTAAGTTAGGCTGTTTGGGGGCATACAATTCTTAACACAATTTTTATACGAAAATGCCTCCAGTGACACATTGTCTGCTGTGTTATGAAATTCAAGAAGTTTGCAACATTAAATTTTCATTTTCTGGATGCTGGTTCATACTTATGCACAGCTGATTATCAGCCTGAAGCTCTGAAAATTGTTCAGCATTTTTCATGACTGTATATTCTCATTAAACACCCCATATTTAGAAACGGGTGCATCTAAGTTGCAAACACTCTACACAGCACTTTCAAAATTATCAAAAACTGGAATATGTGAGGCTATGTATGAGGTCCACGCAAAAGTCAGGTACAAAGTCGATTAGATTTGTGACTTATTAGGGTAGAAAAATTCTGGTGCAACAAAGCTACACTGTTCACACCTCCTGCATCTCAAAATCTCAAACACGATCTGAGTTTGCTCTTGCCTTTTATATTGTTGCGCAAAATAACTGCTCTTGCCGGTGATTATTTTCACAGATTCTTGGGGGAGAAATCTACGTAGTGTTTCTAAAATATTTACAAACTTTGGTACACTTTGGATATTTTCACCTGGTATCCTCCGCAACATAAGACCAGCGCAGAAGCTAAGCTTGCTGAACATACAGACATGAATTTTGCTCAAATAGCAATGACAAAGCTTCGCGTTTCTTGCAACACGGTGTTTGATACATCAGTTTGTGACAAAAGGATGACAGAAATGTAAAACTACAAAAATGTTACATCATGAGATGGAGCTGTTTTTGGTAGCTATCAATGTTTACCAAGTGAACTCCTTGCAGCTTTACTGCAACATCAAAACTGTAAGCATAAAGTATATAGCCATGGCTGCTGCTGAACGATGCTCCAATATCTGTGCGGACAGCTTGGACTGCCATGCTTGAGAACAACCAAATCTGTTTTACTGCCGTCTCCAAAACTCAACTATACCCACTTGCTCAATCCAATGGCCACAATTTGTGCAGGTATTAGACACCAAGTATACCCTGGTATGTGGAGCTCTGGCCTATTTAGGGACAAACGAAAATAGATTAAATAAAGAAGCTCAATGAGACGACCAAAATGTCAATGGTAAGTTGAACTCTGAAAATATTCTATCTCCCAAAAAAAAAAATGCAGCATTACAATTTACATATGTTGTGAGAAAAAAGGAAGGTCAAAATTTAAGCAGTCAGTAAATGAAGCGAACTTGTTTCACAAAGCAAATGACAAGAAATCACCTGCTACTAAAATTGTGAGTTACTGAGGAATGTAACCATGCATCGTGCACCCTGAAAGATCTTATCAATCTTCTGCCAAACTAAGCTCTGGACCTCAAGAAGCTTCTTCACCTTATTCTGAAGCATCGAGTGCCGTCGTATTGTTTCACCATGTATCTGCTTCCCAGAAAAGATACAGATTTCTAAGTACAAACTTGATGGGTTAAGATGTTATGTACTTATCACATGCCTTTGAACATAATTTTAAACCAGTCGAAACAATGCACAGATTATATACCTTCAAAAACAATTTCAGAACAGCCTGGACAAACTCGAAGTTATTCCTCAAGGCAAGTTCACGAATGAAATAATCCAACAGCAATGAAATGGACTGAAGCTCAGGTCTTTGCTCCAGACCTTCAGACTCTTCATCATCTATTATTTGTAGCATTCGCAGTTCCATATCTAAAGATGATGGTGACAGGCCTTTTAGGTAGTCGGTAAAAGCTGAATCTGCAAAAAAGATCTGAGGTCAGTGCTTAAAATAACGAGAATCAGCCTCTAAAGGCAACATAGTGAGAATATATCTCCAGATATTTATCCTTCTTTCTGGTTGCATACGATGGTTAGAGTATTCAGATATATGGGATTGAACAATAACGACAGTATAGCAGCAACCTTTTATAGGATTAACATGCTAAGCCTTACAAGTGGTGTTATTAAGGAAAAATTACTTGAGTAAAGATGGATTGAACAATAATGACAGTATGGCAGCAACTTTTTATAGGATTAACAAGCTAAGCCTTACAAGTGTTACTAAGGAAAATTTACATGAGTAAAGATAATAGTAAATACTCACAGTTCTTTGTTTCACCACAAGATTGCAACAGCTGACTGAAATGAGAGGAGAGCTCAGACATCTTATGATTTGTATTTTTAGTGGTACTGATGTCTGTTTCTTTTGTGCTAGCAGGGGGCTCAAACAATATCTCCCCAGAAAGAGATGGAACTGAAGGCAAGAAGAAAGGTGCCTTCTCAGGTTTCTTAGGTGGCTCAATTGGTTTATTGCGAACCTAAAGACATAATACAAAGGTTAGGACTTTAATCTAGTTTTTCAACACAATAAAGCTCTTGTATATAAGATATAAGCAAGCAATATAGGCCACATAGTTCATAACTTTGCAATGTTGAAACCTGAAAGCTAGAACCAAGACAAGCATATTACCTTTATAATGTCAAGATTTGTCAAACTTTGCCATTGGCTCTTTGGAAGTAAGGATAGGGTGACTAGATTGGGTATTTGATGATCCATTATGACAAAAGGTTTAATACTGGACTTATATGACTCTCCTGATTTCTGAACTTGTTCTTCCTCGGATCTCTCTATAGATGAAACAGCTGGCAAACACACATTCCGTACATGTTTACCACTGCCATAATTTTCAGTATTTGTTGAGGCCGAGAATAAAGATTGATTAACCCTGTCAAATTTATAACACATGTCTGAGACCACAGATGAAAAAAAAAACTGGAAGAACACTATATATATCATGACCGCGTATAAAATTGCATGCTATGCCACACAACTCTAATTCGGTGCATATGTTGAAACAGAGTGTACTGGTAATACTATTCCGTTGGCTATAAGTGAGATGAATAATATATTTGTGGAAATTGCACCCGCTGGAAGGCCAACCTCATGATTTATTTTTTCTGAACTATATATAGCTACAAAATAAATTGAGATATGCATGGGTGGTATAATAGGCTGAGCATAGGGTGATGCAACAGAACTCTACCAGAGGTAGACACCATTTTGATCAACATGAGTGGTTGCCAACACATCCATATTAGGAGACATAGAGACAGATGTTATAGATACATCAACATGCATTGCATCTATCTGCCTTGCTAAACTGATGTCCCAAATCCTAAGAGTCCCATCCATGCTAGACGAGATGAGCCATTTTCCATCCTCACTGAAGCACAAATCAGTGATACGGTCTGTATGTCCTTCAAATCTACGAACCATTTTCATGGACACCGTATCAAACAATATAAGTACCATGTCACCTGCTATGGTAGCAAGAAGACCTGCCATAAATAGCAAATAATGGTTAGTTGTCTGAAAACTTCCTCATGGGAATACCAAATATGTTGAACACTAGTATTACTACCATTTGGCCGGTGAAATGCAATTTTAGTGACAGATTTACCAACATCCAATCTGGATTTCAGCTTGCAAGTTTTAAAATCCCATACCTGCAAGATACACAATTTTATAGTTAATATAATTGTGTCTGAAATTTCATTGAGACTTTTAAAGAAAAGTTTAAAAGTGAGTAAATTTGATTAAAAAAACAGGTGAATCATACACAACTATTCTTGATTGTAGGGTTAAAAGATTTTGAAAGATAATATGGAAATGCCAAGGAAACAATTCAACTGGTTGATAGGACAGAAAATGAAGAGCACAGTTCTCCGTAAACGTAATGTTCATGTCTGCTCACAACAAGAAGCACACTACAGCACAACAGAGAGGGTCATACCTTAATATCACCATGGTATCCAGCACTAATCAGAGAGCCATTTGTGGCATCGCAAGCTAACCCAACAACTTCACCATCATGTGCACATTGCATTGCCAACAAAGTGTCAATGTAACTACCACGACTAAACCCTGATTGAAGGTTAAATTTTTCGATCCAACCACCTTCAGTGCCCAAGATAGTAAAATTACCACATGCACTTATTACACAAGCCTGCCAGAAAAAGAAAATGATGCTTAAAAAAGAAAAAACACTTGAATTTTAGGAATCACATTTTCTAGTCTACAATGAAATTTCATAGATGCAAAACTTCAAAAACAAGCATTACCTTAATCGGTGTCACAGTGCTTGCCGATGGTGTCAAAACATGTTCACCGATAACAAAGTTCTGAAGACGCCATACATATGCCTGCGGAGTATCCATGTGGCATGTGACAACATTACACCAGTCACGTGCACGTATCTCAGCTGAAAAAGAGAGTGCAGTCTAAAGGTTAGATTCGCATAGCAGAGTATATAAACAGAAGATATGCCGATCTGTGAAATATCTTACAGGTCAAAGATGTATAAATAACATCTCACAAAATTTAATCCGTTAGGTGATAGCAGTGCAGTGCTGTGCCATTGGTTGTGGCATTTATTGTAGATAATCACCACATTTAGTAAGTTTGTTGCATACCAAGTAAGCAAATGGCTAAGAGCACACGTGAAATGATTTCTCGGGTAGCATTTGCAATGTCATGAGAGCTAGGCAACATGTCTGCCATTGCCATGTCTGGTATCTTACAAACAAGATGATGGATGATACTAGAAGGCCCATACTGGATAGCATCAGAAGTCACTTCAACCAATCTTTGTTAAACTGAAGTTCTAACACTGAGATTGTTCGTTCCTATGATATGCCAGCCTAAGGTGCTTCCTAGTTTAAGTTTACCCCTACTTCTGCAAATTATATTTCAGCTACTGCTCTCCTCCCACCCCTTCCCAAAATATCCACATTTTGGTAACAGTATATATCATATAATGAGATGAAGATCATGCAGTTTGTAGGATGAAATATAACTTTACAACCAATTATTTAGACAACAGTAACACTTTTCGACACAAAAATATATCTTAAACCTCTTGCTTTTATATGCTCCAAAAAAAAAACTTGCTATGCAAAGCAGCAGAATTTGTATGATAAGTGTGGATTCTATATCCAGGGGTTATGGCGCTGCCATCGGCAAATTCAGCATTTTGCAATCTTCCAAAATTTCATAAAAGAATCATGTATCCAGGACACGATGTTAAGACAACCTGCAAAAAACTAATTTCAAATTCACATGAGGTGTGGCATTGCTGATCATGTGCTAATATTGTTCCACTTGTCTTTTCTGAATCTTGATATCAAAGGTGAAATCTGAAGTGAATTTCTGCAGGTTCTATGTACATGATATATTTATGTAATCTTTTAAACAATCCAACATGTTGGAATGATCCTATTTTCACTATTGGCACGCCGGCTCCCCTGGATATCAGTAAATTTTCTTAACAATATAAGCACAGTATTAAGAAATTTTGCAACTTGCAAGAAACCAAAATAGTACCGCAGTCAAATGTAACAACTGGTTTTAGCTTGATCTCTTCCTCCTGCAGGAAAAAGAGGAACTTTTCAACACCCAAACCTGGGGAGGGGGATTGAACACAATAAATGAATAAACCCAGATTTGCACCTTTACTCTTAGCCTTTTTGCTCTTTTGGCCACATGCCGCTGAGAAAGCTCTCTACTTTGTTGATCCTGTTAAGAAAAGTTACTTCACGAGAATCAAAACAGAATGAAAATATCAAAGCAGCCTGGTATTTGAGACGTTCTTATAAAAACACTATTACAAAGTTATGGTGCAATCAGTTACCTGGATAACTGAGAAAAGACGAAATGCACGATCTTGACCAGCAGATAATATGCATTTTCCATTCCCATAGAATCTAAGAACAAAAGTAGGTTGACTCAGCAAAAGCACAACTGACAGGAAGCAAAAGACAGGACACAAAATGGAGGGAAGCTGCACCTTATGCACCTAGGTGGAGCACTGTGACCACTTCGAAATCGTAACAGACGAGCATCTCCATCATTACTATCGAATATCCACATCTGGTAGAGCATATTAGATTAGGACCTCAAAGTTAAATGAGGCAATTAACAGGTAAACATTGTTAAGGGAATGGTAAGTTTGGTCCCGGCTATTTTATTAGCTGCACTTATTAGCAGGCTATCAAGCCGGATGCAAATTTCCACAAAGAAAATTCATGTTGCCCCCACCCCAATTAAAATATGTAAGGCGAGATAGGCTAACATTGAAATATTGCAAACATACAACTATACAAGAAAATACTACTCAATGTGAGGCATAATGGCCTGAATCATTATGAAGATAAAGCGTGCAAAGTTTTGCAACTTCCAAGTGATTGGACAGCTGGTGAAGCTAGGTAAGTACACAGTGCATGCAGTTTTCTACTATAACAGCAACTGAGAAGTGAAATGAAAAACAGGCACTAACTTTGATTGAATTATCAGCAGCTGAACTCATCAGAATAGGTTCGTTCGCAAAAAAGTGAAGTGAAACTATAGAACCATCATGGGCCTCCCTAATCACAGAATGCAGCCGTTTCTTCTCAAGATTCCATATGCTGATAACGCCTGAAGAACCTCCAGATGCCAGAAGGGGTTGCCCATCTGGAAAAAGGTAAATTTGGGAAAGACCGCTTTAGCTAGTCTGAGATACAAAAGTGGTATAACATTACAATAGTGCAACTTTATTTACCAAAATGGAAAGTCAAAGGCATCATTACCAAAAAGAAAAATAAAACATTGATGCCAGTAAAGTATCTGGCTATCTGCCCAGCTATAAGAAAATCCAGATGTGTTTCCATAATAACCCAAATGTGGGTTGTGGGCTCTATAATTTTACAAAATTTTAGTGTCAATAAAGCAGTAAAAGTTGATTCAAACTAGGGAAGACTCTTCAACACAGCTTTTATCCTTAAAATCTTGTTCAAGCTCCAAGCAGTCAAAGAACAAAATAATCAAAATGATAATTAGTAGGTACACTGACTAAGTTGGATCTCAGGTATTAACAAACTGGGTGCACTAAACTAAAATTTTGATACGGAACCATTTTAGGGCTTGAGACAAGCATATACAATGTAGTTGAGTAAACACTAATTAAAATTCCATTATCTATTTTTTTTCATTTTACAATATATTATTACATCACCTGTTCGAAATGACAGTGCAGTCACAGCACCACGAATCTGATGGTTGAAAGACATCAATTCTTCATCATATCTTACATTATGAACATGAACTGATCCATCAGAACATCCAACAGCAACTACATCCAGGGCAGGCGAAGAGACACAACACCGAACCGGCGAGTTCCAACCATTGAAATCATACAATTTCTTTTTTGTGCTGATATTCCACAGCTGCAAGGGGCCTTCTTCACTACCAACAATTACCTGATGCAGAAACAGACTTGTTAACAGAAAAGAAACAGAATGCAGATGAGGTTTGGAATGAATACTATTTCTGAAGCAAAACTTCAGATAGCTTCAAGCACCTTATTTAGGTAAGTATCAGGATGCATGATACATGTTGGGGTGAACTTGTCTCCCAATGATATGCTTCCAACTGGTTCAGTGTTTGGTTCTGCTCCTCTGAAGGCCCACATGAATACATTACCTTTAGCATCTGCACTTAGAACATATTCTCCAAACAGGTATAGCATGTTGACCTTTTCTTCATGTCTACTCCAAGTAGCCACCTGATTGAAAAAGAATGTGGGAAACATACATTTAAGGTTTGTCCATGTAGCAGTTGATGGGTATATATGGTGAGGTATGGATCTCCCTTTGCAAGCTCATAGATGATCAGCATTATACCAAAGTCATAATTTCACATAATAATAGCACATCTTGAATACTTTATAATAATATAATAATAAAAATGAACAAGGCTTCTAGTAAAGAATGATTTTGGACAGCCAAGGGAGCAATATGTTGGACAGATAACGAAAGTTTAGGCAATGGTAGCACAGCAATTTCCGTACCTGATCAGTCCTTTTGAAAACTGCAATATCACTTCCGTAAGCAGCAAATGTATAATCCTTGTAGCATGCAATAGCACGGATCTTCTTGGGCAGTTGGGGGCCTTTGATAACATACGAAACTCATAAACGACAAGAAAAAACAGGAAGATTAAAAAGAATACATGAACTGAAATAACAGGCTTACCAGAAAGAACCAAATTCAGCTTAGCACACTGCAGAACAAAAGGGAAAAAAGCAAAATGAGCATCGCAAGCTTCTAGAATGAAATTCGGTTGCAAAGGAGGCATGTAATAGGAACTACAGAGCAGAGTAAGGCTCAAATGACAGTCACGCAGCTCGGTTGACTACATTTATCCCCTACTAGGAGCAACCAGTAAATAAACTCTGAGCTCCGCACCAGCTCAAAAACAGATTCTAGTGATTTACTACATTCACTTGCTCTCACTTTTCACGATACTGAATTCCAGCAGAGCAAACCACGCCACCTCGACGCACGAATCCTTGTCGATTTTTTAACGGCAGAACAGACGGGACGAGCTGTAGGCTGGCGACTTACGTTATAGACTTGGAAGGCCTTGCCGACGCTGACAGTGACGAAGGTCTCGGTGCCGAGGCGCTGCACGGAGAAGGGCACGCCGCCCGCCGTGATGTAGCCGATTGCACGGAACGGCTCGAAGATCCCCATCCCCTCTCCCTCTCCTCTCCGGTCGTGGAGCCCCCCTCCTCCTCCGGCGGCGACTGCAGCCACTCCTGTCGCCGCCGCTTTTTCTAGGGTTTTGCAACGCAGGAGAGGAGGCGGGCGCGCCGGCGGCGAGGGTTTTAGAGTGGGTTTGGGAGGCAGAGCGGCGGCGGGAGGCGGGGAACGGGGGTCGGGGGTTTTCCGGGTAGGTCAGTTTGGTTGGGCGTGTGAGGTGGGTTGGGTTGCGCGAGGCAGCTGCTGAACCGGGTCGGGCCGAGCCCAAACATGTTTCTTCTCCCACCCCCTTCTTTTTTTGAAATGTTTGTCTTTTCTCTCTTTTTTTTCCTCCGACACTTTATACCTCGTTATTACATTTCTATAATCGGTTATTAAAAGTCTTCACTCCATTCGATTCGATTTTTCACCACTACGTAAACTTACATGTCTTTACTTCATTCGATTCGATTTTTCACTTATACGTTCTAGGCCTTGTTTAGTTCCGAAAAATTTCGAATTTCGGTACTGTAGCATTTTTGTTTTTATTTGACAAATATTATCCAATCATAGACTAACTGGGCTCAAAAGATTCATCTCGTAATTTACAGGCAAACTGTATAATTAGTTTTTGTTTTCATCTATATTTAGTGCTTCATGCATGTGCCGCAAGATTCGATGTGACGAGGAATTTTAAAACTTTTTGAATTTCGGTGGAAACTAAACAAGGCCCTAATCGGTTTTCAAATGAAAGCAAGTACAATTTTTCACCACTAAATCCACAGAGTAACACTGTCTATAAAATGGGTAAATGACGCTGTGTACTTGTTTCACTAGGCGCATTCACAGGCGTTGACCGAATATAATCGATGCACAGCAATTTATAAACAGCACTAAACTATCAATGTATGAACATCAAGGTTGATTAGAAATTTATAGAAACGAGCGAATGCCAGGTGAAGAGTAAGTGAATAACAATAGCTTTGAAAAAGTTACAGCAATAATGAGGGTGCCTTTTGTACCAAGAAATTTTGATGTAAACTAGAGCCTAGAATAGAACTCACGCGAGAAGTGACTAGTCATGCCACAGTAACATGGCAAAGTACAGCTATTTACCATACAACTTCCATCAATCTTTCTGTCAGTATAAACATGTTTCGTGACAACAATATCCTAAACTCTGAAGCACTCACACAATCGTGCACCACCAGTACCAATAACCAGACTAACTGTAACTGGGGTACCCATACCGAAAAACTGAAAATTCTTTCCGTGGTTCATAACAATAACCCGACCCAAAAATGAATGGAAAGTAGGAAAACAGCTAGCACTGCACTGAGCTTACTGATCAATTTACAATTCTCAATTTACAGTTACCTTTTCCAAACTCGTATGGGGGTACCACCGAATCTGATGTACACAACAATTATAAAGACATCTCATGGTAGTGCATCTGCCATAAGCCCATAACTTGTTACCTTTTCTGCACAAGCTCTCTGGTGTTTCCTGACTGCAGATCATCTGGTATTCTTACCTTCAACTTCTCTGAGTTCACCGCAAAACTACAACACTAGATATACCTGAGAGTATTCCTGAGCTAATGGCCCAACAATGTTAACCCTGCCCAACCAAAGCTACATGGTGAACCATGTCAAGGGCACGTATAACAGAAGATGGAGCCGGAGCAGTGAACAAATCCAATCTACAGCAAAACAAACACATGATCTCCAAATGATGGATCACAATGGGATAAGAGACCGAACATACTGCCGGGACGCACTGTTTCGCCCAAGGCCCAATCCTAGGCCCAACGGTGTCCTATCAGTCTTCTTACTGTGATCACAACACTGAGATGAACCCACTTGGCTATGAGGTTTTGAGTTTGCTTGTGAATCAGCGCAACTATGGTCGGTGCCATTAGCATGATGTAAATGATTGTCACCATTCTGTGAAACTGCACTTGTCATCTGTATCATTCCCATTTCCTCATCAGTGTGCAATGCCTGGTCTAGCCGTTCAGTGTCCTCATTGTATCCATTGAACAAGAAGTCAGAGCAGTTTTTGCGAATCCCATGATCATATGGGTTCCTGAATCTGCCACCTGGGCCTCTGAGATATGCATATCTCATGGAATTTGCCATCTCATTTGTTGTAATGTTCCTTGCAATCTGCAAGTGAGATGGAAGCAAGGCATGAGCACAGTACAAACAGTAGGAGTAGATGCAGGTACGCCTTTCATGTATAATTGATGGAATGGATAGCTATATGGAACGCAACTTCCTACAGAGAAAGCAAACTGGATTCCTAACCTTCTTACTTCATAATGAATCCGAAATTACATAGCAGTTTTATTCTTGACATTCTAGAGTTCGAAACCACGATCAGTACTAGATGTTAGTGTATACTATCAGAAGCCATACACTTATGAATCATGAAAAGGCTGAAAATGGCATAAACGATACAACAAATCCAACAAGGCTTCAAAGATTTCGATGGTAAACACAAATGGCTGCAGCCCCTGCAGTATCAGTTTTCTTACAAGTTCATGGTGTCTAATCAAAGTTGATGTTCCAGTTAGTGATCAAATATTTACAGTTTTGCAAACAATATAAAATCACTACATAAAAGCTAACCAAGTTTCTCTGGCAAAAGAAATATAAATTCAAAAAAAAAAAACTTTACCTGTGATGCTTGAACAACTGTAAGCACTGCAACACCAAAGAAAAGGAAACAATCCAGTGCGAGAAATGAAACCACCCCAGGATGCTGGAACGCAGAATAATGAATCCAAGCACCAAAGGATGATGGAGAATCTGGATCCCTTACAATTCCTGCAACAAAAACAGCAATGAAGCAACAAGAACTTCCAATGTAATAATTAGGATAAAGGACTCAAAGCATTACTTATAATGGCAGCAGAGCCGGTAATGATCATTGCAAAAACTTCTAGAGTGAGGAACATGAAGAATTCCCATTTGTTCTTCTGCAGTTAAGTTCACAAATAGATCAGATGAAAGAACACACTGGCATTGAAAAAACAATGTTTTTTTTAAAAAGAAGACCAGAATTCTCTTTCTAATGTTACAGGTAGTAATTCAGTAAGATTCAGAGAGAGAGAGAGAGAGACTACCATGATTTTTATGTCAACTTTTATCAAATTTCATTGTTGATTATAAGTTGGTGTCAAGCTTTCGGGATTTGTTGCTTGAGTATCTTAACTCAAATACAATTGAGAAGGCAGATACATTAAATCACAACTACGCAAATACAAAATCACAACAGAAACATGTACCTTTCCTATGCAATTAGATACCCAAGGGCAGTGGTGGTCAAACTGCTCCACACAACGATCACATGTAGAACAATGTTTTGAACGAACAGGTCTGACTATCTGTAATGAAGATGTTAGGAACTCTGATCCATGAGAATAACAATCAAGGAAAGAGACAACTGAATTGATCAATCGAGTGACTTACTTTGCAGGTTATACAAAGTTGTGACCAGTTGCCAGAAAGAAGTGCAGGATTTTCTAACTCCATCTTCAGCAACGGTTCCTGAAGGAAAAACGTTCATGATTTAGACAGCAAAATTTGGATTATGTTTTGACTTTTGAAGTCTGGAAATGCATCAAGCTAAAAGAACCAAAGTTCAATCAGAAGATAAAATTACATGCACGAAACTACATTAATTAATGTGTACTTATATTTTAAACTTACATCGTCCCTTTGATTTTGTGAGCCCCTTGTATTTATGTTGATGTAACCTGGATCTTTCCTGCATAAAGCAATATAGTCAATGTCATGATGGTGTTGAATGATAAAGGCTGCCTATATATCTATATCTTGTGCATGATATGAAAGTAGTAGGATAATCATACAACAAAATCAATAGATATTTGGGTTTAAGATATATCACACAAAGTTTTAATTTTCCATGCTCCACAAGGTCCATAAACTGAGAGAGTGTGACCACATAAAAAAACAGAGACCCACAATATTATCAAGAAGTAATAAGTACTTCCTCCGATCGGAAATATAAAGTCCATCTAGGTTTGTCCTAAGTAAAAAAAAAAAGTTTGACTAGTAATATCTACACAAAATGAAAAAGAGGTTTATCCAAGTATTTTACATAATGAATCTAGAATTGTCAATGTACATGATATTTTAGATATTGGTGTGGTCAAAGTTAAAATAGTTTGACTTAGGAAAAACCTAGATCAATTTACATTTCTGATCAGAGGAAGTAGTAACCGGTGATCAATGCCCTCAGGTCTGGTTTGACCTTCTTATAACTATCAACAGAATGCAAATGTTTAGAACTACCTGCTACATTTATAGAACATGACCAAGCCAGCTGTTGCAAGAAAAACTCCTGACCATGCGAACATCCCAAATGGTGCTGTCATAGTTGTGGCATATTGTCCTGAAGAGACCAGCAATAACATATTACAGAAGATCAAGATAGTGAAAAAACATAAAGATGCTACTAAATTTACCTGATATAACAGAGTGCATGTAAATAATAAGCATGCCAATAATGGTGCACCAAAGAAGAGGAGCAAGCCCTAATTTTGACAATTTCCCAAATCTGGTGTTTGCACCACATCCTCTGTCGTGTACCCTCCTAGCATTGTCCTGAAAGTATTGGTAATACAAATAAACAAATGAAAGGACATTGCAGCTCATGGTCAATATGATCACTCTTATCCAGCTTAAGTGGTAAATACTCCCTCCGTCCACTTATGATCATCATAAAATATCGTTTCACCAAGAGCAAGGAGAGGATTAAAGTCCCATAAGTCCCATTAACTCCAGTCTTGTTCAAGGCACAAAAACGCTTCGTATCTCCCTTCCTCGTCACTCGCCTGCCCAGCTGTTCGCGCCGCACGCGCGCTGCGTCCTTCTGCTCAAGCCATGCGAGAAGGAATTTGGTCACACCATTCTCCTCCCCAATTTCTTCTCTTGTCCAAAATTTTGGAGGCAAATCAACGTGAAAATTTGGAGGCAAGGGCGCAAGGCCCTTTGTTTCCAGCCAAGCGCCATTCTCCTCCCCAATTTCAATTTTTTTCTGTGGCTATCAATGGCTCTATATAAGCCACCCATCTCAGTCCTAAGGGGCCTTCTTCTCATCAGCTTCATCGTCACTGGAGTCAGGTGCCCAGTTTACTCCGCGCAAGCGACCTTCCTCCATGGCTGATGGCCTCTCGCACGGTGGTTGAAGGCGTTGATGGGAGCTGTTTTTTTTTTTTTTTGCTAGAACACGAGTAGTACTAGATGAGTCCTGCACAGATCATGCAGGATTTTTATCCTCATCTGCAAGTGAATGTTGGAGTGAGATGACATGAGCGTATTAACTTCTGGGCAGCTGCATGTTGGCGTTTGAGAAACGAAGTGAACGTTGCCGCTCATACTGAGGAAGATCGGCGCCAAAGCCTTTTAACAATGATCAAACCAGGACACTTTTCCAAGGCAAATATGATGATGAAAAGCGGACGGAGGGAGTAGAAGGTAACCATTTAACCATTTACAACATTAGAAAGGTGCCAAGTCAAACTAAACCAAATCATTTTTCCTCCTTGGTTACCTCTGTTTCAGTATTTTAACACATAGTTCTTACTTCAAAATTCAGAGGAAAATTACCACTAAACAGATTAGACAGCATGTTATCATGCTCCTAATCGGTTAACAATAATTTACAGGGAAACAGGCATACAAAGTTGCAAACATACAACGATCCAAACAATTAATCCTTAACAGTAACATGTCTGTATATTAGCAATCTATGTGCCACAATCAAAACTTAAAAATAGAGCACCCTAAACAACAATCATTAGCAGCTAGTAGTCTAGTGTTATATTACCATTTTTATTTCATTACTTTATTGCTCTTTTAGTAGTTCATGTGCCTCATGTCAGATTTCATCTAAAGCCTACCCCAACTTGCTTAAGACAAAATGTTTTGTGGTTATAACACGTCTGCATGCAAAACCATAGTAAGGAACTTGCTGCCATAATACCTAGCAGATGGTAATGTTAGGACATTGGGACTTTTGACTCTTATGATGCTGCAGAAACAGGACTTCAAGTATATTACGAAATATAAATGGCATGGTTAATTTTACTCACGAGGAAAAATGCAACTTGCCGATGATTCTTATCGGCAGCAAGCTGTGCTGGAGTTAAGCCAGTTTTGTCTTTCACCATCAAATCATCCTTTTTGCCAACCTGAACTAAGACAGTGCATGCCTCAAGGTTCCCCCGAATAGCAGCCCAATGTAAAGGAGTACAACCTAAGAGTAGCATTTGCAGTTAAAAGGGACAGCAACCAAATAAGCTGATATAGTTACCAAAGGAATGATCATAATAATATAGGCATGATATAAATTTACACATGCCTTCTTTGTCTTGCCGTCCCCTATAAGCATCCAAAAACAAAAGAAGCCGTATGGAGTCTGCAAATCCCTTATAAGCAGCCCTAGAAGGTAATATGTAAAAACAGAGAGAGAAATAAGCAGCAAAATGTTAAAATTCAGCAGGGCAGTATGTTACAAAGTGCACAAGCAGGAATTACGAGGCAAATTAGAAACATATAACACAAGTACAAACCAGTGTAAAGGGCTCCTTCCATCATTATCAGGGATATCTGGATCAGCATTCCATTTCGCAACAATGTGGTAAATGAATGCAGTCTGACCATACTGTGCTGCAACATGTGTCGCCTGAACACAGAAGTATATGAACTTAAAGAGCTGCGAGAAATTCTCTGCATAATCAACTTCAGTGATTCTTTTTTCCCCTAATGCGGAACAATCACATGACCAAAGTATGTTTTTAGTCTACTATTAACCTCTGACCTGGTAATTGGTCAGCTGGCAGATATACATCCAAAAAATGCTTTAGTTGGCTACCGGCGGCGATAGGCAGCTAAAAGTGGAGATCGACACAACAAGGACCAAAGAGGCAAAGACACAGCAGGGAAGAGGATACAGACCTGATACCCATATAAATCAGCAGCATCCACCTTAGCTCCTTCTTTCAGAAGTAGTTCAGCAACTTGAATATGACCACGTACAGCACTCCAGTGAAGTGCTGTTTGTCCAGTGTGATCCACAGCATTTATGTCTGCTCCATGCTATTCAAATACAAGCACAAAATCATCACCAAAGGGAACCGAGGAAATTCAATCAACAACAGTCATCAACCAAAAGTAGTTAATATGCCTTTCAACCACAACCACGTGATCAGAATAACAAAGTGCTATCTACTATGACATGAAGATACAAAATAAACCGCATCATCACAATATGGGTATTGCGTGAGATCATGCATCCATGCAATAAAAGGCATATCATGAGTAGTAATCATCTTGGTCTAGACTATATCCTAAGCATACTATTGACACATTTGATATAAATTGAAATGGTTGAAGGCATAAATAGAAGTAGCTAGTTGACACCGCAAAGCCATCTGCATTCTTCCTGAACTGTCCTGTTGCAACTGTCAGCAAGTAAACTTGATCCAGATGTACTAACAACCTTCACCCATCCAAATCCCTCCAGATAAACCAGCTCTGAAATTCCAAACCCATCAGCATGGTAAAGCATTCAGCTCGCAGCAGCACACCTACAAACAAGGATGCCTCGGCCATAGAAACTGACCGGAATGATGACCACCGAATGTGCATAGCTCCTTCACGCAATTACACAAACAGCCCACGGTTCTGGCACACAAAATTCCAGCTCAGAAAGTTCATTGCATCGCAATTCAGCCTTCTGGAACGTACCCTAAATCCCCCAATAGCAACGCAAAGCGAACGACTATACATATAAATAAAAGGCCATATTGCGAGGCGCTGGAGGGGGCGTGGGAGCGGGGGCAGAGGGCAACCTCGAGGATGTACTGCGCGGCGGCGACGCGGTTGTTGAGCGCGGCCCACTGGAGCGCGTGGTAGCCCCCGCCGTCGGGCTCGGTGACCGGGCGGCCCTCCCCCTCCACCAGCCGCTGCAGCTTCTCCAGATCGCCGTACGCCGCCGCGGTGTACACGTCGTTTTTCAGCGACTCGTCCTCCGCCGGCGCCCCCGCGCCCTCCGCGGCGGAAGGGGCCGCGGCCGCGGCCGCGGCCGCGACGAGGGAGGTCGAGGAGGTGGTGGTGTCCTCGAGCACCTCGATCTCCGACGCCATGGGTTCGGTGGGATCGGGACGGGGTCCGGGGAGGCGGCGAGGGGGGGAAGGGAGGAGAAGGGGTCCGAGTGTTTGACTGGGCGCTGGGCGTTCGTTGATTTTGCGTAGCGTTTGTCCCTGTCCCTGGTGACTCGTGAGGTGCGTGGCCGGAGCCGGAGGCGGAGAACGAGAGGGAAGGTTGGGCCGAAATGGGATGTCGGATTTTGCATGTCAGGACCCCGGATTTTTCTCGTTTCAAAATTTCGGCCTCTCAGAACTTGAGGATTTAAGTGCACGGAAAAAGTCTACTTTACGTCTCTCAACTTTCACGAAAATCTGATTTTCGTCCCTAAACTTTAAAACTGGACAAAATACACCCCTCAACTTTTAAACTGTGCACATTACATCCTTGACCTGGTTTTGAAAGCGGTTTTACCTTTTTTCTTTTTATTTATTTTGGCTGAATTTTTTGAAAAATCACAGTAAATCACATAAAAATCATAAAATAAAAAACTCAATTTTGTTGGACTTTAGATTAGTAGATCTACACATTGAATATAT
>Ga0182004_10000944_pt1 | contig 19942 bp, 19 predicted proteins | sample Sormic07211540_1_FD_120479 | JGI IMG/M metagenome (GOLD analysis project Ga0182004, IMG submission 120479) | Endophyte microbial communities from Sorghum bicolor roots, Mead, Nebraska, USA - 072115-40_1 MetaG | ecosystem: Host-associated > Plants > Roots > Unclassified | place: USA: Nebraska...
AAAGGTTCCATATCTATTTTTAGTCTTCTCCAACAACAAGACCTAAAAGACAACACTCTCTGCAAATGGGTCTCGAGGAGAGAGGATACCCAAATTTGGGTTATGCCTCTCCTGGTACCCAAATTAGGTCTTCTGTATGGGTACTCTGTTGGAGGCTACAGGTATTGTGTTGGAGACCCATTTTAGGTTTGGGTTTCCAAATAGGTCTCCCTGTTGGAGATAGCCTTACCCTTGTAGTCTATGCTGACATGTTTTCCATGTTTCTATAACTAGCCTTGCCGACCTAGACAAGGCAAGCTAATAAAAGAATCAACCATGCCCTTAATTCCCAAGTTGCACGGCAGGGCAACACATCCCTGTCGTAAGAAAGACAAAGCAGCTAGACAGATCCATTTTTTATCTATTAATTTCACAAAAGTCAGTTTTTTCTCCATAAAAAACCAGACGCAACTCCTCCCTCGTCTCTCAAATCCATACACGTGAACCTATGGCTGTTTCCTTTGACGGATTTTCTCCTTTTTCATTTATGTTTGTTTTGACTATTTTTTAAAAAATCATACTAAATCATAAGAAAATTATAAAACAAAAAATCTAATATTGTTAGACTCTACGTGAGTAAATCTACAGAGTGGACATATTATATATTTCAATATAAAGTTTTTATTGCAGCTTTAGATCTATAGGTTTTGTGATCCAATCGTGATAAACAATTTATGACGGGCTAATTAAGCCTGGGCAAGTTACCCGATACCTATTACACGTACCCGAATTATCAGGATCCGAACCCAAATTACCCGAACCCAAGGTATCCAATCTTAAATTCGGATATTGATTTTGATTACCCGAAATTAGTTTGGGTAATTCGGGTAATATCCCCTGGTACCCGAATCACCCAAATATTTGTCTGTCTTTGTATTTATCATGTGTTGTTAGTTAAATATTAGAACTTATCAATTTATTAGAACATAATTCTCTTTGTTTGAACAAGTAATAGTAATATATTATTCACTACAAAATGCTATTGAGATTCTATATAAATTGCTGCTGAAATTATATATAAATTGCTATTAATTTTTGGTGTAGTGTGTTGTTTTCTGAAAATTCAGGTAAATCAGAAATACCCGAACCCAAATTATCGGAGTACCCGAAATTGCGGGTAATGTTTTTTTGGGACTAATATCGGGTAACAATTTTCATTACCTGAATTTTGAATTACCCGAATTACTTGTCCCGAAAAAATCGGGTAACCCGAATGCCCAGGCTTAGGGCTAATCATTTCACGCTAGAGATGTAATAAAATTTTTACTCATTGGATCATGTATACTCATTGGATCATGTATGACTCAGTTATAGATTTATCTAAGTTTATACTTGTTAAATAGTTTTTAATAAATAGTTAAAAGTGTGTAAAAATAGAAAAAGTGTGTTTTCGTAGTAACAATGGTAAAATATAACAATAGTTGAGAGAGGAAAAATAGACTTTCTTTTTTTTTCCTGTAACCAAACATGCTCCAAATTCCCACAGGCACAGCCACTCCAGCCTAGTTGGCCAGGCTGAACCAGAGGTGGGTCGAGGCTAGTTTGGTTTCACCGGTTAAAGTTTTTGTCCGTCATATCGAATGTTTAGACATATTCATAGAGTACTAAATATATACTATTTATGAAACTAAAATACAACTAGAGAATAATTTACGAGACGAGTCTTTTGAGCCTAATTAGTTAATAATTAGATACTAATTGTCAAATAAAACAAAAATACTATAGTACCTGTTAAACTTTCACAACCTGAATCAAACACCCCCCAAGAAGGGTCTTCATTCTCGCTCCATAATGAGAAAACAAAACAGTATTTCTTTATTAGTCAATAACATTTTTTTTACAATAAATTAACAAATAGTACTTTCAGTGTCACTTTTGACAGGCTCATATGCACGGCTCAGCACTAGCCTCCCCAAAACGGCATGCTCGCGACGCCAGTTGAGGTCTTGAGGACTTCAGCGTGACATCACTCTCAAGACCCTCCCTTGAGTTCCACCTGTGGTAACAGAAAGCAAAGTCCACTTTATTATACGTAACAGGAACATAGCACCAAAATTACAGCTTCCTTGTCCTGTACCAGGCAAGGTGGGCCGTGATACATGGGCTTGGGTGCAGACCTCAGCCCAGATACCGGATCGAACAAGAACCGGAACTCGTCTTCCTCGTCGAGTCCTGTGTCTGAGACCTGTATGTTCCCTTGCTGTTCTTGCTGCTACTCCTGATTTAGTACAGCTCACAACAACTTCATGAGCTGTTGTAAGCTGTTTTTTTTTCCTAAATACTTGTTTACAAAACAGCTTCATGGATGAAGCTGTTTTTTCTTCTCCTCTCACCAAAATATGAGTGAGATGAAGCTGAAAAAAAATAGCTTATTGCAGCTCTCTCCCTCCTTTCTTTCTCCCATCTATGCAAGAAGTAGTTGGTGAGGCTATTTACCAAACACTTTTTCCAAAATAGCTTAGCTTCATTTAGGAAGTTGCTCATGAAGCTATTTTCTAAAAAAACAGCTTTACTAGTGAAGTTGAGCTGTGCCAAACAATGCCTAATTCTTCCCAAATTGTATCAAGTTACTCTTGTATTAGTGAAGTGACATACCTGATGTACAAATGTGTATCTTCAAGTCCACAAACGGTGATAGAATGACTCATATCATACATCCCACAGGATAAATAGAAACAATTGGATCATAAATAAAATGAGCCTCAACTTGGCAATGAGACTCGAAAGGATGGATATCTTGATCGTTTCATACTATGAGGTTACATATATACAGGAAAATCCCAGAGAAGAAGGGCAATAGTTACCTTCTTAACAATGATCAAGCTAGTCAAGAAGATCAAATATTTTCCAGAACACTAATCAAGCTACATGCAAAATCCACGTGATGGAATAGTTTCATTTCTAGATCATCCATACAATAACAACATCAAATGGGAACAATACAACCTTGGCAGCAATACCAGGCCACCAAGATGCCTAAAATTGCTCCTGCAAATACCTGTGATGGAGTATGTCCTAACAACTCCTTAAGTTTTCTTTCACTAATCGGATGGCCTTCAAACAGATCCTCAACGATCTTATTGAGTACCTGTGTGATCATAATGCACATATTAGTAAATGAGAAAAGGTAGATACAACAGGCACACATCTAGTGACAATAACAATGAAATTCAAGGAGCTAAACTTCCTTCAAAGCACACAGCGGGTAGCATCTAGGAAAAGCACCATATCATAACCTATCATGTCGTGCTTGGTTGATGTGATTCGAGCATGTCCCAAGAGATAGTCAAGATTACTCTAAACATAGTTCAGCTGTCAAAATACAGTAACTGTTATGAAATCCCTACAACACAAGTGATGACCGTTGCAATGTCTTATATTGAATATCATCGACAAAAAGGAGTCTCAGCAAATTTAACTGAGAACAGGAATGCCTTGTTTCTATGTAGGCTCATCAGGCCACAGGCAAGTCTGTGTGCTATTGAAAGGTGATGCACCAGGCAAACTGCCAAATGACAGGGCTTTAATATATGAGCTAGCCTATATGATCAACAAAACCCTGTGAGCAAAACAACACAGCACTCCATGTTTAAGGTGCACTGTAATGGATCTAAGCTACCAAGATGAAGTTGTAAACTTCCTGTGACAAAGCCAACAACACCATGTTTAATGATGAATATCAAGCTATTACTACATACAGTGGCATCACAACTATGAATTATCACCCCCAACAAGTAAACCACAGTGGATAGAAGACATAAAAACAAAAAGTACGAGCTGACAACAGTATCATAGTAACTCAGATGAGGTACAGATCCAGAAATTGAAACTGCTAAAATCCAAGCCACACTGACCAGCAAATAACCATTCTCTCAGATTTAACTGTTTGTTTCAGGATTACGATGTCCAGGCAATCACACAAAAATCCACATCTTGAACATGATATCCTACCAACTAACTATCGCTTAGCAGAGTATCGCAATGATAGAAAACAATGGTAGCCATCACGTTCTGATACTCTATGAGAATAACATCATGCTGCAGGGTTTCCTTCAGACTACAAAACTAGCTCAACGAAAGCAAGATTTTCCCCAAACGAATTGCATAATGCCACCAAAACATTGCAAGATACTGTATAAAAAGGAAGCAACCGAACCATGAGCTCACCTCGGCCTGCATTCCGGCGTGGCGCCTGACGCCCGTGGCATCGTACATAACAATTAGAGTAAAACCGAGACAAACGGGGAAGAGCGCGTCGCTGACGCCATGGCAGAGCGCGACGGATGCGGTGAGCGCGGTGCACAGCGCGGTGTGCGAGGACGGCATCCCGCCGGAGCTGAAGAGCATCCGCAGGTCCCACCGGCGCTCGACGACGGAGGTGAGCAGGGCCTTGGCAGCCTGCGCCACCGCCCACGCGACCAACCCCGACACGAAGGTCGGGTTGGCCGCCAGCGCCAGCAGGTACGGGCTCTCCCGCGCCTTGGTCACCGCCGCCGCCGTGGTGCTCATGAGCAGCGTCCCTATCCCGGGCCCGCCCGTGGCCGTGGCCGCGGCCGCGAGGTCGGGGAGCTCCCCTCCCGCGCGGCCGCCCCGCAGCGCGGCGGCGAGGAGCCGGCCGAGCGACGGCGGCGACGGCGCGGCGGCATCGGCGGCGGGGCCGTGGGCGGAGGAGGCTAGGGTATGGACGGCGCCGCGGGGCCGGCGGCACGGGGGCTTGCTGAGGGGCCTGGAGGCCGCCGGGTCGAGGAGGCTCGGGAGGAGTGCCCTAGCGAAGCGGCTGGAGCTGAGCACCTCCATTGCTTCTGCTCCGCATCGCCGCGCGGAGGTCGGAGGAGTGGTGTGGCCGTGGCGATTACGCTTTGGGTTAATACCGACACGTCCATGTCCAGGAATACCCCTGCGCTTTCCCCGTATTCACGGCGCGTAGCGCCGGAGGAGTGGCTGGTTGCCCAGGGGTGTTTTCGGTAGCACGAAGCGGGCGAGGGGACGAGGGGGCCAGGGGTTTCTGGCATATTACGGCGAAGATTCTGGGGTGGTCGGAGTCGCCGTCGCGCCGTCGCGGCCAATGGAAGCTGGTATAGGTGGCTGGACCGTGTAATTTGATTTGAATTTTATATCGTTGGCGTATACGAGTGCTCGCTTTTGATTTTCGTTTTGTCTTTTTTTTTGAGACACCGATTTCGTTTTGTCTAGAAACATGGCATGAGAAACGGACATAGGCTACGTATCTTTGTGGTTCAATTAGATTGAGAAATGTGTGGTGGTGACATGCTGGTGTCACGTGATGTGAATGAATAATAAAAAGATGGGAAAATTTTCCTTCATGAAAATGACCATGATTTTTTTAAATTTATGGAAATGCTGCCGGTACGAGTACATGATGGGTTCCACACCAGCATATGCTGTTGCTGTATATGCCTTGATTTTTCTTTCTAGTTTTTAGTTTGCAACAAATTCTTCCGTACGTCCCGTTATGATAATATTTTCATTAGACCTACGTGGATTATTTCTGAAAATCTTGAGCTCCCACTGATAGAGGATAACCAGACACAACAAACTGTCCACTTCCAAGTTCGAAACAAAAGGTTTGGCAAAAAAAAAAAAAAACAGGAATGCAAAGCAACAAATGATGTCGGTTTGTCACAAAACATAGAGTAGCAGACCTTTCCTATACGTTTTCCTTCAGCGAAGGCGTAAAGTATAGTTCAATTCATCTCCTGCTCCCAATTCTCCACTCCCGGAAGGCCGAAACCCCCAAAACCCTCCTCACCGTCCGGCGGCCGTCGCCCAAGCCCAACGCCCCAACCGCGGAAAGATGTCGCTGTCGAAGCCGGTCTCGGCGCGCCGCCTCGTGCCGGCGCTCTTCCCGCTCGCGCACGCGGACGTCGCCTCGGCCGCGGCTTCCCGCTGTGAGCGCCGCAAGGACACGTTCGTCGCGACGCCGCCGACGCCCGCGCCCTCCCCGCGGGCCGTGCGCCTCGCGGAGCCGCTCCCCACGCTGGCGCCGTCCCGCCTCGCGTTCCACAACCGGATCCTCGCGCTCCTCTCGGGCCCGCAGGCCGACCTCCCCGAGGCGGCGCTCCTCACCCGCCACGCGCTCCACTCCAACTGCCGCCCCTCGTCCTTCACCTGCGCCGCCGTCCTCGCCGCGCTCCTCCGCGCGCGCCGCCTCGAGGACTTCTTCGCGCTGCACCGCTTCGCGCTCCAGGCCGCCGTCCCGCCCACCGCCGCCACGCACGTGCTCTACCTCTCCGCGCTCGCTGCGCGCCGCCTCGCCGACGACGCGCTCCACCACCTCCGCCTCCTCGCCCGCCCCGGTTCCCCCGTGCCGCCCTCCCCGACGGCCTACCGCGTCGTCGTCGAGTGCCTCGTCGCTGACCACGGCCGGCTCGCGGATGCCGTCGAGCTCAAGGATGAGATGCTCGACTCTGGATTCGTCGGCCCGGATCCCAAGGTCTACAGAACCCTCATGGCTGGGTTCTTGGGTGCTGGGGATGGAGCCAAAGCCGTGGAGCTGTACCAAGAACTCAAGGACAAGGTTGGGGGCGAGCCAGTTCTTGATGGCATTGTGTATGGGACTCTCATGAAGGCGTACTTCCTTATGGGAATGGAGGAGAAGGCTATGGAGTGTTACAAAGAGGTGCTCAGTGTTGAATCGGCGGTGAGGTTTGGGGCCGACAGCTACAATGAGGTGGTTGATGCGCTTGGGCAGAATGGGAGGTTGGAGGATGCACTTAAGCTGTTCCACAGAATGCTTGGGGAGCATGACCCTCCACTGCGGATTGCAGTTGATCTCAGAAGCTTCAGGGTGATGGTTGATGCATATTGTGCTGCTGGGAGATTTGAAGATGCAATTGCAGTGTTCAGAAGAATGGGGGAATGGAAGCTGGTGCCTGATGTGGCATCCTATAATAATTTGATTCGGCACCTTCAGAATAACCAGTTGATAGATAAGGTGGAGGAACTCTACAGTGAGATGTGTGAGAGTGGTGTCGGTGCGGATGAGGAGACATATTTACTGCTCATGGAAGCATGCTTCAGTGTTGACCGCATCGATGATGGTATCTCTTACTTTGACAAAATGGACGAATTGGAGCTGAAGCCTGATGCAACTGCATATCATAAGCTTGTTGATGGCCTGGTGGGTTTCAGTATGGTTGACAAGGCTCAGGAATACTTTGATCAGATGAAGGAGAAGGGAGTTAGCCCAAGCATCTCAAGCTACGAGACATTGCTGAAGGCATATATTGCTGCTGACCGGTTGGATGATGCAGTCAAGGTTGCAAAAGGTATTCTTTTGGATGAGAAGGTTGTGTTCAGCGATGGAATGAGGGAGCTCTTGGAAGGAGCATTACGTGGAGATGGGAGGGAAGATGACATCGTCAAGTTATATGAGGATGTGGAGAGGGAAAAGGCTGAAGCAGAGGCCCGGGCTGCAGAAGAGAAGGCGAGGGCAGAGGCTCTTGCCAGGGAAGAGAGGGAGAGAAGGAGGGCAGAGATTGCTGCTAAGGACGAAGCCGCAGCTAAAGCCAGTGCCGCTGCCATTGAAGCTATCCTAGCCCATAAAAGGAAGACTGGGAATGAAGGAGCACCTGCTTCTGATGCAAACACCCTGGATGGTGGCTTTCTCAGTAAGCTAGGCCTTAAATCAGCTGGAGAAGGGGCACTTCAAGGCAATGCAACAGAAAGTGGAGACGATGGAGAAGTGGCACTTCAAGGTAATCCAACAGAAAGTGGAGACGATGGAGAAGGGGCACTTCAAGACGACCCAACAGAAAGAAATGGAGACAATGTGCAGGGACATCTGTGATGACCACAAGTTATGTCCACAATTTGTTCATCACACTCAAATCATAAGCTATAGCTTGCCAGTTTATATATCAATATATGAGCACGTTCGCTTGTCTGAAGAGCCATGGCTGAAAGGTTCATCTCTGGGTAAAATTAGATTGCTTTTGGTTGAGCATTGTGTTATTGCAATGGATGCACACAAGCATTTATAGAATTTTGATGTGTAGTAATTATTGGAAGCCATTTTCTATTTGTTCAGTATCAAAACAACTGTCTGTGTTTGCTACAGTAGCGTTAAGTCACATGAATTGTTGTTGCAAAATCTATTCTTAACAACAGAATTGCAAGGTACCGAAGAAAACACAAAGGTCCAGCCATTCTTTTGCTATCTCAACAGTTGACACGAAAATCAACCTCGTCATATTTCATTGTGTAAAAATGTTGATCTTGCATAGCATCAATACAATCCATTCATATATCGATGAAAAACAAGGAAATGTTTGGTAAATCCAAAGCTTTGTCGCCGATAATGCGACTAGAAGGCAGAGCCTAAAAATGCGTCTGCGTCTGGGGTTGCTCTGAATCAGCCCGGGCACCTTGATATTGTTATGGTAAACATACAGTTCCAAGGCTCCATCATCCCGAAAAATTTTTGCTCCATATCCTCGATGGTGTAGTGGTCCTACAGACTCTTCGTCGACAAGAACAGCAATCACCTTCTCTTTCCCCTCTCTAGCATCAGGAATCTGCAATGGAATGACCAAGTGCTATCAGCCAGAAGCTGATACTGGATTACCCACTGGCATGCCAAAATCAAAATAGAAGTCAACCTCAAACATTGCTTCTGTCAAAATGTCCTCCATTATAGACCGCAGCCCTCGGGCTCCTGTTTCTTTTGCGGCTGCCTTCTTTGCTATCATCCGCAGAGCATTATCAGTGAAATAAAGCTTCACCTTATGGAGGAAACGTGAACATAAATTAGTTCCTTGATTAGAAATTGTCATTTAAAGTTAAAAAAAATCTTCGTCCAAAGCTTGCAATAGCATTTCATTGGCTGAAATGAATCAGACTAACATCATTCATTTTGAATAGCTTCTTGTATTGCTTTCCTATTGCATTTTTGGGCTCCCTGAGCACCTGCAAAAAGAATTGGCTATAATTTTGAGGTGGTCGTGTTCGAGAAAAAAAATAAAAAAATAATTTTGAGGTGGTGGTAATCTTTGAGAAGTATTTTAAGAAAGATTGCTTTAAATTATAAAATTAAAAAGAAATTTACTACTTGAACCAATTGCTCTTCACTAAGATTGTTCAGGCCAACTGTTATTGGCAACCTTCCAATGAATTCTGGGATCAAGCCGTAGGCAATAAGATCATCATTTTCAACCTAAGTGGCACACCATTAGGAAAGACCTCAGTTGTCAATGCAGAATCAAATCAAACTGTCTAAAACAATGCAAAGTGCTGAAGCAATTGAACCTACAGTATCAATAGAGCAAGATTCCTGAAGAGCAGTTGTCCAGCTGCAGTTCCGCAGCTCATGACATATTGGTATGCCAAATCCAACAGGATGTTGATGTCTTGCACAGTACAAAAGTACTTTGAGAAACATATAAATTCTAGGTGAAGAACCTAAAGGTGAATAAATTCGTATATTATTAACTGTATAACCTTTCTGCGACTATCTTTTCCAAGCCAAAGAAGGCACCTCCACAAATGAAAAGTATGTTTCGTGTATTGACCTGCAAAACATGCAACTTACTGCACAGACGAACAGACCAATTCCAAATTGGCACAGAACTCATTATCGAGCCTATTATTTTCCATAATTCAACAATGTAAAGGCACATTTTGTTTGCTTTGACTGAGCATAAGTTTGTCCAACCAACTACCTCAACATAACCCTGGGGCATATTATCTTGACTTCTTTTTCTTGGCACGCTGATGACCTAATAAACACAAGAAACTGTTCAGAAAGCAAAATATAGTAAATATAGAAAGACATCATGACATGAAACTTGAAGTTGAGGAGCAAAGTATGATCAACTACTTTGTTTACATACTGTCTAGGTTAGTTAACCATGTGCAGTTTCTCAAATATTGGTTTCCTCTAATAAAGAGGGAGTGTGACTACTGCATGCAAAATATGAATATACAATGTGGCGGAGAAAATTAGTAGATGCACTTACTGTTCCTTCAAATATTTTTAACAATGCCTGCTGCACACCCTCTCCAGATACATCCCTTCGATCCTCACGGCAGTCGGCCTGAAAGTAGCAATAAATATGATTACGGTAGGTGAAATTAGCTTCATTACGTGTTAAGGTAATATTAAGATCAGAGCTAATTTGTCCAATAACCTTCTTTGTGAGCTTATCAACTTCATCAATGTACACAATACCATGCTCTGCAGCTTTAATATTGAAGTCAGCAGCCTAAGAGAGTAAGAGGTAGCACATGTGAGCTAAAAGATAAAACTGATCTCCAAGTTCATTAAGAAATGACAAGCTAATATTTGATGACTATTTCAAACTAGAATTGTGAAGATTCACACAACAAGTTTGGCAGACAATCAAATGGAACATTGAAGATATAGTGGAATTAACTTGAAAGATTTTTTTCTTTGAGGGAGTCATGCGCTGGTGTGTGTGTGTGGTGGTGGTGGGTGGGGGTAAGGGTGTGATCTGACCTTAAATAGACTATAACATTCCTTACAAGGGTAGACTATACAACCCACTACCAATACTACAGTAAATAATCAAAGAATGGTAGGTTGATATATACCACTAGAAGTTTGTAGATTACAGATTCCACATCTTCACCAGAATATCCAGCCTGAAAAAGAAGTCTTTTTGTCACATCAGGAAGAAGAAAGTACAAAGAACAATCAGCTGACTTCTTTCCAACTTTCTCTCTCTTTTATAAGGCCTTGTTTAGTTGTTAGGGCGAAAAAATGGGTATTGTAGCATTTTCGTTTGTATTTAACAATCATTGTTCAATTATGAATTAAGTAGGCTTAAAAGATTCATCTCGCAAATTACATGCAAACTGTGCAAGTATTTATTGTTTTTATCTATATTTTGTGCTCCATGCATGTGCCGCAAGATTTAATGTGACGAAGAATCTTGAAAAGTTTTTGGTTTTTGGTGAAACTAAACAAGACCTAAATGGCAGCAAAAATCGCATGAAGGATCAATGGGTTAAAGTATATCATGGAAAAGCACAAAACACGTGCGATGGCAGCCAAGATTACCTGTGTAATTGCTGTTGCATCAGCAATCACGAATGGCACATTCACATACCGAGCTAACGTTTTTGCTAACAATGTTTTACCTGTCCTATACCGAAAAAACAAAGCCTTCAGCACAAAAAATTACCATTGTCTTAGCCATATAGATTGACAGATTACATGTCCGCAAACGATACCTGACCCTGTCGGCCCAATCAGAAGGATGTTACTCTTTTCAAGCTCAATGTCATCATCACAGCTCGCAGTGACACCACCACGAGCCAAGCTTTTCACGGAACTTTGATCGCAAGTCAGGGATGCAAATCCGGTGTTAGAATCACGACAAAGTCTTGAAAAGACTAATTCAGTTACCAGAACCTCACCACTTATTGGATGACTCGTTGTATATCCTCTTGTAGTGATTGTGCACAGCAACAGAGAGCACCTGCACGGCCAAATCCCCGCTGAAATTCCGTGGAAACCCCAAATTATCTGCCATTTGTTTTGCAGTAACGCGACAAAACCCATTCATGCCAGTACGGATGCCACAGCAGCAGAGCCAGAAGCAGAGCGACGAGAAGGGATGTGTGGCGAGTGTGATTGGTAACCTTCTTGGCCTTGTCCTGGCCGACGACGAACTCGTCCAAGCCCCTGTGGATCTCCTTGGGCGTCGGGAAGCGAGGCCGCGACGGGGACGCCCCAGCGGAGTGGGAGTAGGGCGCGGCAGCCGCCGCCATGGCGAAGGCGCGGGCGCGGGCGCGGGACGCGAGGAGGCGGCGAGCCGCTGAGAACATGAGGCCCGAGGTCGTCGCGGCTGGGACCAGCCGCCAGGCGGGACGGCGGCGTATTCCCCGATCAGCCGCCGCGGGCTCCGCCTCAATCTACGTCTTCAATTACTCTCAGTTCGGTTCAGTTGTTCAAACCGGCCGTAGCTCTACCTGTTTCAGGGCTCTTTCGGGAAATTCGGCAGCGAAGGGCCTCCAGCTTTTGTGCGCAGCTAGCTTAACAGAATCGTCTAGTGCGGGCTGATTCCTCCGGCTAGCCGGACTGCCGGAGGATACTGCCGCCCGCGCCGGTTTCAGGTGAGGCCGCGGGCTAAAACGAACACACACAGCTTCAAGCTAAAAGACAGCAGCTTGCCCCATCTGCATTTGTTGGTTTGGATGTAAAACACGGCAGTCAACAATTTGGCATCACAGCAGCATCACATACACGCGCACAGCAAAACAAAGACCAAGTCACCAAGGGCATCAATAACATCAAACAGTTGTGGTACCCCAGAATTAAACCATGATGTAGCAGATTATTGTATCTCAATAAGTCGGTTTCACCGAGATGCACGCGTGCATTTCACACAGCACCAAAAATAATCTCTCTAAATTCGAAAACAAACTAGGCATCTGGCTGCGAATTATGTGCCTAAGAAGTCATCAGCGAAAGGGGACTGAATTTGTTGCTCCGCGCTCAGACATGATACCCTGTCAAAGTAAATCCTCTCCCAACGATCTCGCCTGCGCAGAACCACGCGTACAGCTCGATGCCGAAGAGTGCTGCGACACCGGCGTGCTCGACTTTCAGATCGTTCCTGTTCTTCCACAGCTGCTTCACTTGATCAAGCTCTTTCCAGAATGCTTCATAGCGACCAGGAAGGCTGAAAGGAGCATGTGTCAGTTCAAAGATACAGTTGAATAGTGTTCAAAGCTCATGATATAAACAGATAGATATGAGACAATCTAGTTATAAAAGTGCAATGGTTCAATCTCTTATCCTAGCTGCTTTATTTTTGCCTCTACAACTATTTAATTTTATAAATTTAGAGCACAAAGTATCTCTATGTAACGGTTTATAAACCTCAGGTCTTTACAGGATGGGTAATTTTTTAAACACACATCATATTTCAATGACAAAACTACTGTCGAGTTAGGCCTTGTTCAGTTGGCAAAATTTTTGGATTTCGGATACTGTAGCATTTTCGTTTGTATTTGGTAATTATTGTCCAATCATGGACTAACTAGGCTCAAAAGATTCGTCCTACAAATTACAGGTAAACTACGTAATTAGTTTTTGTTTTTGTCTATATTTAATAATCTTACAATTTTTTAGAAACTGAACACTATTGTAGTCCATAGCTAATATCATATCCAATAAATGACTCAAAGGCAACACTGGGAAACAGATCACAAGGCTTTATGATAAGCTGCCCATATATTTAACAACTGTCTTCTTTCCCAAATCTAGTCTCAACACCAAAACTCAAGTATTATGGGATATGTAAATCTTATAGGCATCAAACACACCACTAAATCAACTAGAATTCATCACTTACGTCTTCAGAGAGAACATAGGTGAAGCAAAATTGTACTTGGGACGATGAGCCCCTAACTTTATCTGGAACTTTCTGATTAATGATGTAACCACTCTCAATGAATAAAGATTGATGATTTTGTCAAAAAAAAAAGTCAGTTAACTACATGTAAATCTAGGATTTTACTTTCAAGTCTATGCATTTTTTCAGGATCTGTGGTCAATCGCCACCAGACCACTGGAATCATTGGACATCAGCCTACTATAGAACTAGATTACATCTGCTAATTGATCATAACAGTCAATTGCCCCAGCTTCCAGGACCATAATACTATCCATACTTCCACTGTAACGAGCATTCATCAAACGACTCACTTTCTCACAACACAATTTTCCTAGTCCAGAGCTTGCATTTGAATGTAAGTATCCAGCCACTTCCCTTACACAATGTAGTTTATTCAATCAACTGATCAGACACTTTATGAGATAACATAACTACAATCAGGTAATAACTACACGCAGAGTTTCATGAGTGCCCTTTCGAATATTGAGGAGCTATCTGTACAGTATCTCCCAAAATTCCTGCTCAAACTTTAAACACGATGTGTAAGTCAAACATTGAACACCAAGTCTATTATTTAATAAAACAGCGCTTTCTCACATCACTATCACTATGATTTGAGCTAAATTTTCATATTACTATCGCGATGATTGGTGCTAAATTTCACAGCCCAACGCAACACTCGAAGTCTAGTATTTGGAAAGCACGTCTGTAAAAGAAGTATTGCATTGAGATCACGGAGTACGGAAGTACGGCGCACACGATCTGCCACATGATTCTCAGGTGCGGAAGAGAGGAGACCGATTGCACGAACCTGGCGAGGCGGGTGTAGAAGAGCTGATTTGAGAGCTCCTGGCACTTCTCGATGGTGGGCGGCTCCACGACGTACTTCTTGTTCTTCTCCGCGAGGGACCGCTGGTACTCGCACCCGTGCCGCGCCACGAACCGCGTGGCCTCGCACGCCTTGGCCTGCAGCTGCGCCAGCCTCGACGCCAGCGCCATGGATCTGCTCCGGCCGCGAAACCTGCGGCGATGACCACCAAGATCAGGGGAATCGTAACAGCGAGGTGAGATCGCGGGAGTAAACCCAGCGGGAGTTGATCGCCGTTGAGGGGTGGTGTTTACCTAGGGAGATCCGAGAGGAAGAGGCGATCCGAGACGGCGGCGGCGGCGCGACTTGGTTCGTGCCCTCACACAGACTTGTGGTTTCCTTTTGCCGGGCACTAGCCAGGTAGAATAATGTTTTTTTTCCACTCTTTTTTTTTTGGGCTTGGGATGTTTTATGCCAGATGGGACAAAGAAAGGCACAGGAGTTTTGGAGGATTTTAATCCTAATGAAAATTTTTCTATATGATCATTTGGAATAAAGGATTTATTAAACATAATAAAACATGGGATTTCTATGGGATGTGTAAAATCACAAGCATGAGGTTGGACCAATGGACCTCATGAAAACTTTCCTTCGTATCTATGTCTTGTAATTCATGTATTTTTTTTCTATGTTGTGTTCAAAAGGCACCGGAAATGTTCTTGCATTTTGAATTCTTGTAGGATTGTAGATTATACACAACTCCAATCCTAAGTTTTCCGTATTCCTTAAGAATCTTATGTTTAGTGATAAAAAAAAAGAACCATGTGTTTAAAAAAACTTGGGTTGAGGAAACATGAGTTAGACCGTTCGGATCTCTTTCTCATCATATGGCTTCGAATAACCTACTTGGGGCATGTACATCTCAATTGTGACAAGAATCTTACCCAAGTCCCTAATTAATACTTTATATACGGAGAGTGTGATAGGTTGATTGGCTTAAGTAACCCCTAACTCGACGAAGCACCGGCCGATTGAAAGCCAGAGTCGAAGGGAGCCTCAATGACTTAGGAGGTTCCCAACTAGTGGTTTTGCGTGAAGATTTTGATGCCTACGGCAAAGACATGGTTAGTAGTAACAAATAATGCAGAGGTTGATGATAGTGACTGATAGGCTACTAAACATACATTTTCATCACCAATTCTAAAACCCATAGCATCATCGGTTATGTTTTTTTTGGGGTAAAAGTCAATAATGATAATAAGTTTATCACCGCCATTTTGCCGCGATAGTGATCCAAGAAACACGTCGTACACTACCAGCCCATACTCACACCTTGTTGCCATTCCACAAAGAGATAAGAGAGAACCAAAGACAATTGAAGAGGTAAAGACGGAAGCATTGGTAGCCACACACTCAGTATTTGTTTTTCAAAGTGGATGTATTTCACGATGAACTCTGCTTTATATTGTATATCTTTTATTTTATTCTGATTTTGATTTTTTCCAAAATTTTGGAACACTAGCCAGCGATGAGCCGGTGATATGGAACATGAGACAAAAACCTTAGTTAAAGACAACTTGACATGGGGCATAATCTTAGTTGAGGACATTTTCTAGGAACAAGATACTCATATATCAAGAATGTTCTCACCATACCGGATAGACAAGGGAGGAAGAATGTATTGGCATGGCATTAGGATGTCATGGGCAGCTGGTTAGGTTTTTTGCGGCGGAATCTGTCCACCTGGGTTCAAGTGTTGTACTTGATACGGGTGCTCGTATTTTTCTTAGGATTTAACGGCGCTATGCTTTCGATGGTAAACAACGTGCCCGTCGATAGCGAGACACCTGTTTGACTTTATCAAGCTCGAGATTTGCCAGTCTAACTCGGTTTTTCGAAGATGCTCACGGGGGTAAGGTGAGTATGCGCTCGTGTTGTAAGCGTCTGCATCTGGGTCTAAAAAAAGGGCTTATTCTCTTTTTAAATCGGCGCATCATGCTCTGGAGGACTCTCGAGCGCGCCTGGCAAAGAGACAAGTCGCTGCTGAAATCGAGTTCAAACTCAAACACACGAGGATAATTTGAAATGGAAACAAGCTGTGTGGAAGTTAAATTGTCCTCCCGAAGGTCAAGCATTTTCTGTCCGCACAAATATTGGACGCAGGAGTATGAACATTGATAAGATGGATAAACGATGAAGATGGTGATCACTACTAATACTTTTTAAAATGTGAGTTTGTGAGGAGATGTTGGCATCCGAGTCCGAGGTAGTGTCCTCCATCACAGGACATCCACAAGATCAACATTGATTGTGCATTTCTTCTTGTGAAGGACAGTAGGGTCTTGTTTAATTCGAAAGATTCGATGTGATGGAGAATTTAAAAATTTGCAAAATTTTTTTAGAACTAAACAAGGCCGGGACAAGACTGGAGCATGGGGATTTGTGATTCGAGATCACAATGGCTGTTCAATTATAGCGGGGTTCAGACCATCTAATGGTGATGTATGCTGCATTGTGTACTGAGGGAGAAGCTTGCCTTGCAGGAGTCCTAATAACGCTCTGCAAGGGTGATTGTGGAAGCGGATCCCACATGTCTAGCTGCAGCACTGGAAGATGACTCCTATTAAGGCTTTGTTTGAATGTTGTCAGATTCACCTCAATCTACATGTGTTGGAGTGGATTGGAGTGGAATTTAGTTCAAGTTCCACTCCAATCCACCCCAACACATGTGGATTGATGCGAATCCAACTACATCCAAACCAAGCCTAATTCTGTACAATTCCACGTTCCTGTAATGTGGCTGCTCATGAGCTTGCTCGCTTTGGTTTGCAAAGGGACCCGGATAAGTACCCTATTTTATTTGGGTTGCCCCCATTCCCATTGTTTAAACTCTCTTGGACTGTGATTTCACTGGTTCCATAAAAGGTTAAAAGGCAACGAGCCTTGAATGTAACAAAAAGATTCCTCCCATTCGCAGGTCAAGGCAACGAGCCTTCAATGTAACAAAAGACTATATATATATTGTTAAGAGGAATGAAAGGGATTAAATCTCTTCGCAGGTCAAACTCCTCCCATTCTCCGTTTGGATTGTAGTTTTCTCATAGAAATTTCAAAGGAATAGCATTCGTTTGTTTTGCTGACGTTACCGTCCGTTTGGAATGGAGGATATTGCCAGTTTCCTTTCCTGAGGAAAGGTTTGCTTCCCTTCTCAAAACGCATGAATCAAAAAATTCCACTCTGATCTCTTGGTTTCTCTTCCTATAGCGAAGTCTAAGGCAAAGCGCATGACAGAGAAGCAGCAACCAGCGCTAGATTCTTGTTCACGTGAGGTTAGGTGCTTTTAATATGTTCTTTATTATTTAGTTTCCAAGTTCCTATATTTAAAATTCATTTGTTTCAAACAGCTCGCTGAGTTGCTATCCTGTATTTTTCCAATCCTTTGTTTTCACACTCTTATCTCTTTCCTCTGTTTCCTACCATTCGTGTGTTTTCAGTTCTTGTGTTCCAAACAGGCACGTAACTCTTTTTTCCTTTGAGAAAAGGACAAGACATAATAATTTTGCACGCCGAATTTATCATCTGTATTTCAAAGCTATAATCATAAAAAAAGATCGGTACTTCATAGTTAATAGCTTACAAACAAATAAGACCAACATTGGAACTAAGGTGACCTACACGGCAAGCACCAGAAATTTTTGCAAACAGAAGTAACATCAAAGCTTCAGATCAGACTTTCCGTTATTCAAATTAAGATCGTCCAAACACACACGAAGGTTACAGAGACTACCTCCACCTAGAACAAAGATGACAAGTTTCCTACAAAGCTCCTGCACTACCATGATTAGATCAACCGCATACTTGGACACTATTCCTATCTTATCTAACTCGACCAGAAGGCACCTCGTCATGGGCTTGCCGGTGCCGCGATGATGTTATTCTTCAGGCGGTGCTCTTCCCACATGTCTCACATTGAATATACTGATTGCAAGATTAATCAATTTGACAAAAAGTATCTATATCCAAGACTAAAAACTAAATAAAAACAGCAGAAGACGCCCAAAAGTAGGATAGACTGAGCTTCATAAAGGAGAAAACATAACAAGGTCTTGGTGTCTTCAGACGAAATCACAAAGGACTATAGGAGTTTTTTTTTCTTCTAATTATTATACCCCAAACTGGCATCCACCAGGTAGGATCATAATCGACAACAGATCACCAAAGCTCAGAGTGACATCCCTTGCCTCCAAATTTCACCAGTATAAATTACATGACATGGAGTTTAGTCAGGAATAGCCTACCAGGATTTAGCCTAGGAAAAAAACTCAAATAAAATAAAATTATGAAGCCAAATAAACACAACGTTTGAATGTGCACCATTCTATAAGATAAAACTCTAATGAAGGCGATACAATGATACTAGGGAACAGCGCGCATTGAGCCATCAGAAGCTACATTCTATAAGATCCTGAATGTGCACCATGTACCTTATTTTGAACAAAAAAAAAGGAACAGAAGCTACACGCTTGCCACGGCCTCGTCACCAAATAAAGCCATCTATCAGCTAATAAGCAGTGAGAGGAACAAGAGACTCCGTGTAGAGCCTAGCAGTGAACTTGCAGAGATTCTTCCACTTGCGTGCTTTTCGACCCTGGTACCTCATGCGATCCAGCTCGCACTCGATCGTCAGCATCGAGGTCGCCAGATCATAGCTGTAGAGCCTCAGTCGATTCCAGAACAAGACCTGGCTGCTGCCATCACCACTGCCAGGAAGAAGAGCCAGAGGGCGAAAGATCAGCGGGTACCCGACGATGGAGTAGCGCTGCTCCCACTGGCCTTGGCCCCCGTTGTCGTCCACCGGCATCGCCCAGATGGTCAAGGTATCCGGCGTCCTGCTGGTGCACGCCGTCAGCCATAGCTCCCCATGTAGCATGTCCATGAAGAAGGTATCGTCCAGTGCAGGGTCCATGGAGTCAGGTAGCCTGGTGACTCCGAATGACTCATCTGCCAGGTTGAGGTGGAGGAGACCCCGCGGCGGAGTCTGATGGTGTCCATGGCGAACTTTGTCGATGCGCCAGAACATCAACCCTTTAACACTAAGGCTAGACTGCTGTCTACAGACGGGGTATGGCACATCATGTGCTATCTTCCTCCAAGCACGGCGGCGGCCGGCGCCGACGGTGAACACCTCCATCCCCATCCCGTAGGCATTCGTGGTGATATCAAGAGACCGGTAGAAGGCTCGAACCACCTTGTACTTACCGCTGCGTGGATCCAGGCCTAGGCCTGCAGAATTGCAGAATTCTCGCCCCAATTTGTTGCGCTTATTGTCCGGCAGCGTGAGGGAGTCCCTGGTGGCCGGGTTCAAGAGGTAGAGCTTGGTGTCGGTGCGAACGAGCACCAGACCATCACAGAACGCAAAGTAACCCATCTGACGAATAACTTCACCGCTGCCAAGGTCCTTGGTGTAGATGTGCGTCGCTGTCTGTTTGGAGGAGGGAGTACTGCCACCATTGGCTTGCAGATGATGCCACTGGTAGAAGCGGAATTGGTTGGAGAAGGTGCTCGGCCGGGACTCCCCTGGGATGACATTGTCCATGATCAAGGGGCTGATGATCACACACGGGTCCTGCTCCTGTTTGGTGGCAGAGTGGCGGAGGTGTGCACGGATGAAGATGGGATCCGAGATGGTGGCGCGCCAGGCCTTGCAGAC
>Ga0182004_10000945_pt1 | contig 19935 bp, 15 predicted proteins | sample Sormic07211540_1_FD_120479 | JGI IMG/M metagenome (GOLD analysis project Ga0182004, IMG submission 120479) | Endophyte microbial communities from Sorghum bicolor roots, Mead, Nebraska, USA - 072115-40_1 MetaG | ecosystem: Host-associated > Plants > Roots > Unclassified | place: USA: Nebraska...
ATATATATATATATATATATATATATATATATATATATATATATATATATATATATATATATATATATAGCCAAGGAGTGTGGCGTACTCTGTGCACTCATTCAGAGCTGTCAGAAGCTTTGACAGTGTATGGCTGGTGATTTCAAAGATTGGCCGAACACTACTATCTTGAATCTCTGCCAGTGCAGCAACAGCATTTGCAACAACCATAGGATTATTGTCAGATATCAAGTCCTTCAGGGCCTCCAGAAATCCTCTATCCTCTACTAGCTCAGCATTTATATCATAAAGTTTAGCAACGCAAATAGCTGCAGTCTTCCGTACATACGGATCGTCATCCTGAGGGAACAATTTACATATAATGTCATTGGATCATTAGATGGAAGAGGGATCAGCTTGATTCAACAATGTTCTAGAAGAACGAAGAAAGACCTTGAGGCATCTTTGAAGTGGATCACAGAGATATTCTGTGATTTTGTCCACACGGATACAACCCATTGTCCTAACAGCCAAAGCACGAATCAATGGGTTTGGGTCTTGCGAATCCTGCACAAGTGTCATGTCTCTGATTATATGATATCTATAGGTCCTATATTTTGCATACAGTAATCTTCTTTTCCTGCACAAATGTTAATTGCAAGTATGGCTAGACTTTCTTACCTTAACAAATGTGTTCACAGCAAGAATGGCAAGATCAGGTTGACTTTTAGCATAGTTGATGAGATACAAATATACTAGTTTCTTGAGCTCCAAGTTCTCAGTCTGCATGCAGTTCACAACATCAGTGAACAATGATGAGACATCTTTTCCTACAGTCATAGCAGCAATCACTTTCTTGACAGCATCTTTTCTCTTGTCCTGCAAGCCACATTTCGGAAAAGGCCAGATATCAGGAAAACTGGAAATGCAGAAATGTAAGTAATAGTTCTAAATTGCTTTCCTTTTGCAGAAGCAACTATAATTTTAACATCGCCACAATTACATACTTAATTTGACCAAAAGTGTACATGGTCCAACTACCACATTACATAGTACACTTCTCCCACCTAAATTTCAATCACAACAATACAGCCTAAGTGTACATAAATTGGAAACATGAATTTTATGATTTATCATAAACCAACTAATCTTATGACAGAGACAGTGTGTTGTGTGGCCTCTCTCTTGCTTGTGTTTTCAATGTTTCTTTTAGATATATACATCATTTATAGCATATGTGAAACACTAAGATATGTAGACAAAAATGACAAGTACATAAACAGGGAGTCAGGGACATAACTTTTTGCCATCACCACAGCATATAAAGGGGATCTTAAATCTATCTATAATCTATAATCTATCTATAATCTATAACTCTTATAATCCTAAACCCCACTAACTATTTCTCTAAGCATGCAAGCTATCCACCTAAGCAATGCACTACCATATTCCATTAAAATCCACTAAGTAAAACCAATAACTATTTATCTCAACATGCAATGCACTACCACATATACAATTAAAATCCAATAGCACACATGACAACTGTAATGTCCACGTCAGCAAGACAAATAAGTATAGTCCACATCATCATACTACACAATCCACTAATCCGCAATTCCCGCAGCAACGCGTGGGGTATGCTCCTAGTTCAATAAAGTTAAAAAACAAAGAAAAAAGGTGAAGCATGTACATTCTTCAACATGAAAAAGTGGTCAGATAAAACTACACCACCTTACTGTGTCAATGTTTCACATGACCACAACCTACGTTACACGAGTACAGGTACGAGCATCGGATACAATACGTATCGGATACGCGGATACACACTTTCTCAAAAAAAAAATGCACTAAAATAGTGTATCCGAGTATCCGTATCCGCGTATCCGACGAGTATCGGATACGGATACGTCACCCCTCTTGGAGTATCCGTGTAACATAGACCACAACTAAGCACACTAACATATAGATAATAACTAAAAAAACACTGAGCCAAAAGGTTCAGTTCTACAGCATTCACAGTTTACAACATGAGAATATATTGGAAGCAATTAGAACATATTACTATATAAATGTGTCTGCTGATCATGTATATGTGGGGATAAAAATAATATATCTGAACATGGCAGAGGTAATGAACTGCACTGAATTCACTAAGCATGCATTTCGCAACTTCTACACTAATTGAAAGGAATTGATCAATAGTCAACAGCTTAACCCCCCTGTTAATTCATTTTAGCATAGGATGAAAGAATTAGATGATTCAAAGCTATCCCTACTGGTCCTCAGAGTCAAGTTTCAGAAGGACCAGAGTCCAATCCATTCGTATGCTGAGACCCGTTTCAGTCCGAACAGGTCTAACGCAGCTTAAACACCCCGATCCAGCACTGAATTCTGCAGATTCCAGAACATTCGTAACCAACATAACACCGAAATGTGCACTTCAGGCGCAAAATCCATCCCACAACACGACCAAACCCCACGAGAAAAGCAACCGAGACCCGCAGATCTAGGAGTAGACGCGCCTGGAGCCCCCAACAACGTCGAGCCCGGATCTGGATCCACGCGCAGCAACCAATCGGCGGGCGCGGCAGGGCACAGGAGGAGAACAAGGTAAAGCAAGTGAGGGCGGAGGACCTTGTACTGGGAGTTGAGCTCCTCCTTGAGCTCGGGGATCTCCCCCTTCTTGGTGGTGGAGAAGTACTTGGAGTCGTGCCCGCTCATCTCGTCCGCCCCGGCGAGCCGAGCCTACCGTATCCCCGTGCACGACGCTCGCTCGCCGCCTGCTCCGGACGCCGCAGCGGCGCCGGTGGTGGTCACGGCGTGGAGGCTCGTGATCTCGCGCGCGGTGGCGGTGGTTGGGGAGAGGAAAGGCTGGAAAGGAGTTCGGGGATTTTGTCGATTTGAGAGATCGAGAGAAGGGTCGTCGACGACGAAGGACGGTGGAGATCTGATCGGCTGCTGCCGTGCCGCTAAATCATTTTCAAGACTTCTTTTCTCCCCTGACTTTTTAACTTTCACGTGATATAATAGCTACAATGACTTTCAAAAAGAATTTTTCATGAAATCACATATGACTTTCAAAAGAAATTTACATGAAACAGGACCCTACATTTCTATATATGAAAAATGTATTAGAGCTTAAAAAATAAAAAATTTAGAAGAATAATTAGTCAGCATGCAAATATGGTATTTTTGTTCAAAATATTCATAAAAATATAATTAGATACAAACGTGGTTTTTCAGTTCCTTGTTTGAACTAACATCGTTTTTTCATGATTTCTTTTATTTTCAGCTTTTTACCATGATTTGTTTATTTTGGACAATGTGTTGTAAGTAAAAGAAATGCGATCAAACCAAGGCAATCGTGTATTGAAATTTGAAATGGGTAGCTATTTTGAATGAAAATATATTAAAATGTTTAGTGCAATTTGTTGTGTTATACTTTGGTCGAGGACTATTAGGGCCTTGTTTACTTCAAAATTTTGCAAAATAGGAATAGTAGCATTTTCGTTTGTATTGACAAATATTGTCCAATTATGGACTAACTAGATCAAAAGATTCGTCTCGTCAATTCCGACCAAACTGTGCAATTAGTTTTTATTTTCATCTATATTTAATACTCCATGCATACGTCTAAAGATTCGATGTGACGAGGAATTTAAAAAATTTTACAAAATTTTTGGGGAACTAAACAAGGCCTAGGTTTTGGTATCCAAACAAACTTCTACTGATTGGCTACCTACGCTTCCGAGTTAGGCCTTGTTTAGTTCCTTCCTAAAATCTTTTCGCGACACTGTAGCACTTTCATTTGTTTGTGGTAATTATTGTTCAATCATGGACTAACTAGGCTCAAAAGATTCGTCTCGTAAATTTCGACTAAACTGTGCAATTAGTTTTTATTTTCGTTTATATTTAAAACTTCATGCATGCGTCTAAAGATTCGATGTGACAGAGAATCTTGAAAAATTTTTGATTTTAGGTGGAAGTAAACAAGGCCTTAGAGATTTCAAGGCTGTGGTTGGTGGCGAGACGTTTACCGTCCGTCACATCGAATGTTTGGACATATACGTAGAGTATTAAATATATACTATTTACGAAGCTAAAAAAACAGCTAGAGAGTAATTTGTGAGACGAATCTTTTAAGCCTAATTAGTCCATGATTGGACACTAATTATTAAATAAACGAAAATACTACAATATTCGTTAAACTTTAACAACTCCAACCAAAACGTCCCTTAAGCCTGTTGGGGATGTCCTTATAGTGTTTATAACTGGTAGTCTCGCTAAGTTGTCCCAATTGAGCTCGAGCCAGGTTGTTTACCTAGCTGTAATTAAATTTAACTTCAAGAGCATCCATGGGACTAAGTAAATTAAGAATATTTGAGCTTGTTATGATTATATCAAAAACCTATCAACTAGTTAGGTTCCTTAGCTCGCATTTACAAACCGAGCATAGCTAAGCTTGCTAGGTTCCTTAGCTCGCATTTTTATTTTATCTTTTTAAAATTTTAATGAAGCTATTTTCCAATGGTAGTGTGCTAGGCGTGATGCCTTTGAGAACCACGAGTTACTGTGGTTTTTTCAATCTCGAGATATGTCGACTCAATCTTTTAGAAGTATTTATAGGAAAGGTACGTACATGTATTTATACAAATGAGCATGTGTCCATGTATATGAGTGCTTGATTGTGATTAAAAAACACTATTAAAAATAAATAAATATTTTTCTTATAAAGGTCAATCTTTGCAGATTTTATAATGTTTTATGTTTTTTTAGAAAAAGATAATGTTGTATGTTCAGTGTTCAGAAATTATATATTTATATCTGCTTTCAAAACTGTTTCCATGGTGTATTGGTTTTCTAGTTATGAATGATACCCCCCTATAGTCATGGATAACTGACGTTTTGGGTTGCCATAATTCAAACTATTGAGTTTAGATATATGAAAAGAAATGATATGATTAGACTTACCTTAGAATGTAGCCTCCTGGAAGTAGACTGTAGTCGTGTTTTCAAATAGGATTACTTTTTATAACGAAATACATAATAGTCAAATGGATGTACATAACGTCACTTATATATTTTCTGTATTTATACAATGAAAATTATATCCTTTGCTTTTTCGCCCAATACTGGACCCATTCGACGATTCCCGATTGTCCGTTTGTTGGGCCGGCCCACGTCGTCTTCGTGCACACCGGGCAGCAGACACAAGCAGCATTATTTCCTCGTGCACACAAGCAAGCAGCATTATTTATTTATTTATTTATTTATTACAATATTACATTTACTTAGGGCAGTCCCAATAGAGAATTAATTATAGTTTCTATCTATATTAAATGAGATGCTAACTAAGCAAAACGCTGACATGGCAGCCAAATTAACGAGGAAAGAGATAGAAAACAGAGGAAACCGTTTCTTACTCAGGAAACGACGTCTTCTCTCATACCGAGGCATGAAGAAACGGCGATTTTCCCGTTGAGAGGAAACGGGTCGTTTCTATCAACTATCGGTGCGCTCGCCCACGTCGCAGCTGCACATGCTCGCCGGCTGCCGCATGCATGCGCTCGCTCGCTCTGCTGGATACACGTTCGCAGGCCGTCGCGTGCGCTCTATTGCGCCGTTGGTACGCGTGCTCGCTGGCCCGCCGCCGCTACCGACGCTCGTCGGCTACCGTGAGCTCTCACCGGCGTTGCGCGCTCGTGGCTGACTGGCTGCCAAGGCTGCTTGCGCAGTGGTCCGCCGGTGTCGGCTCAAGCCGTGCAGATCACGCTCTCCTCGTCCGCATGGAAGCATGGACGGGGCAAACAAGCTTGCCACGGCTGCTGGTCTGGGCCCTTCCCTTGCTAGCCTCCGGTGGCCTCCTACCCTCTCTCTCACCTGCTTTGGATGTGCAACTTTCTGAGATACTTTTACGTGCTCTGGATATGGTGCTATGTGAGGAGGAAGAAGAGACGCTAGTCAAGACTCAAGAGGAAGAAGATAAGTTGGGAAAGAAAGAAAAAAGCAACATTTATTACACATAGACACTTCCAATGGATGAGGTGGTTTCTATAGATGATTTCTCGCTGACGTGGTTGTTATAGAAAACGTGTATAGTTTCTACCATTGGAAAACGTGTATAGTTTCTTCAATAAATATGCTGCCACATCAGCAAAAATACCATAAATAATATGTAATTAATTGTCTTGGACTCTGTGATAGAGTCTTGCATTGTGAGTGCCCTAACTTAGACCCAGTTTCTATGATTTTTACTCTCTCTCTTCAATAACTATCTTGCCACATCAGCAAAATGCTTAGGTGGCACTGCAATTAATGTCTATAGAAACTATGGCAGTAGTGCTCTAAGGCTCTGTTTAGATCCCTTCGCTCTGGCTAACAGTTAGCAGTTAATCCATATAAAAGTAAGGATTAGTTTTGTTTACTTCCACCAAAAATCCAAATTTTTTCAAGATTTCCCGTCACATCAAATCTTTAGACGCATGTATGGAGTATTAGATGTAGACGAAAATAAAAACTAATTGCACAGTTTGGTCGAAATTGACAAGATGAATCTTTGAGCCTAGTTAATCCATAGTTGGACAATAGTTACCACAAACAAACGAAAGTGCTACAGTGTCGCGAAAATTTTCTCTTCACGGACTAAACAAGGCCTTACTCTACCCGCTGCCATCCCCGAGTTGAGATCGTCTCTTTGCATTCATTTGGGCCTTGTTTAGTTCCCAGAAAAATTCGGATTTCGGCATTGTAGTATTTTCGTTTTTATTTGACAAATATTATCCAATCATGGACTAACTAGGCTCAAAAGATTCATCTTGTGATTTATAGGTAAACTATGTAATTAATTTTTTTTATCTATATCTAATGATTCATGCATGTGCTCTAAGATTTGATGTGACGGAGAATCTTGAAAATTTTTTAGTTTTTGGGATGAACTAAACAAGGCCTTGCATACGAGAAGTTGGTGTGTTCTGAAACTCTATGAAGGCACAAAAGCATTCTTTGGCATATGGGTTGTTTCTAATTTCCTTGAAAGCCCATTTCTGAGGTGCGTGTGGATTTATCTTGAATCTGAAATTAAAATGAAAATATATAACTCTTGTTTGTATTTGAGGTATGACAACAGGATGCTGTTCGCTGACTGTATAGAGTGCCATTCCCATTATCACAGATGCCATTCTCACCTGACACACAAGTACGATGCCTCATCGATGGAAAGCTGAGCATGTTACTGCCTCAGACTTTCAGAGAGTGTTCATGAAGAGGCTGTGGATAAATTGAGGCCTTGTTTAGTTCCCACCAAAAACCAAAAACTTTTAAAAATTTTTCGTCACATCAAATTTTACGACACATACATGAAGTAATATATATAGATGAAAACAAAAACTAATTGCACAGTGTGCCTGTAAATCACGAGACGAATTTTTTAAGCCTAGTTACTCTATGATTGGACAATGTTTGTCAAATAAAAACGAAAATACCACAGTGTCAAAAACCCAAAAATTTTTGAATCTAAACAAGAGAAGGATTGTGGGATTGTCAGACTCTAGAGATTGTTAAAATCTGCTTCACAAGCCGGTCTGTTTGGATTATGAGTCATAGTAAAGCACCACTTGGGTTTCTTCCACTTGCTAGCATCATTCTTCTCGTTGTCCCGAGACACTGCCGTACTCGTACAGCAATAACAAATGGCCAGATGGGGGTGAGCTTAAGATCTCGAGAGGGAGTTTACAAGAATTTCCGTCAAGGCCTTATCCTTATTTAGTTGCGATTTTTTTTATTTCGTTACTGTAGTAATTTCGTTTTTATTTGACAAATATTGTTCAATCATAAAGTAACTAGACTTAAAGATTCATCTCGCGATTTACAGGCAAATTGTACAATTATTTTTTTATTTTTATTTATATTTTAGTGCTTCATGCATGTGTTGCAAGATTGGATATGATAGAGAATCTTGAAATTTTTTTGTTTTTTTTGGAACTAAACAAGGCCCAAGTAGAGTTTGGCATTGGGTCTTGGAGGCAGACCCATCCTCACTTCGGATCAACTCCACGCTTCTTCAGGCCTTGTTTAGTTGGCAAAAATTTAGATTTTTGGCTACTGTAGCACTTTCGTTTTTATTTGACAAACATTGTTCAATCATGGAGTAACTAGGCTTAAAAGATTCATGTGCAATTAGTTTTTATTTTTGTCTATATTTAAAGCTCTATGTATGCGACCAAAGATTCGATGTGACGGGAAATCTTGAAAATTTTTGCGAACTAAACAAGGCCTCAGTTCACTGCACTGTTGACCGGTACGTGCTAGAATCTTTGGCAGGGACCCCAAAAGTCTCTAGCCTCTGAAAAACAGGTGGCCACAGAGAGCAGCAGGGTCTGGGTGACTGGTCTGCAACATGTGAGGATGTTTGTGGGAGGCACCCACATGCCGATTTCCCACCCACATGGCCACATCTCACAAGTGCAGTGGCCTTGTATGTCAAAGTTGTGAACAGAGAAGAAAAGGATGTTTATGGATGAAATTATACTTAAAATATAATGTTTTATTTTTGAATAAATAAAATTGAGTTGAAAATAAAAAGTTAAATGCACTTTGATAGTTTAGGATAAAATTGAGCCCAAAATACAAAATTTAGGGACTGAAACAATGATCTTCATAGTTGTAGGCTAAAACTGAGCCTAAAACTAAAGTTTGAGGACTAAAATGACCGTTTTAAAAATTTAGGGATGAAATTGAGCCTCGAGTAATAGTTGAAGGACTAAAATGACTATTGTGCCAACTAGATACATAGGTCCCATATATATAGACTAGTTGGTTCATATACATTGTGGTTGCTCTTAGCTGGGCCTTGTTTAGTTCCTGAAAAATTTTGCAAAATTTTTCAGATTCCCCGTCACATCGAATCTTTAGACGTATGTATAAAGTATTAAATATAGATAAAAATTAAAACTAATTGCACAGTTTAGTCGGAATTGACGAGACGAATCTTTTGAGCCTAGTTAGTCTATAATTGGACAATATTTGTCAAATACAAACGAAAATGCTACTATTCCTATTTTGCAAAAAATTTTAGAACTAAACAAGGCCCTAGTAAGTTATTAGGTGGTCGAGGAAGCCTGTGGCCGACCAGTTAAGCTTTGTCAGTGCAAGAATAGGGAGTGAAAGGATCAAGGGCTGTGCTGTGGTCATCTGACGATTTCATTTCATTTCCCTGTGCCCTGGTTCTCTTGCCTGCTGTGCTGAAGTTTAGGCCTTGTTTAGTTACAAAAAATTTTAGGAAATCGACACTGTAGCACTTTTATTTGTATTTGACAAATATTTTCCAATTATAGACTAACTAGGCTCAAAAGATTCGTCTCATCAATTCTGACCAAACTGTGCAATTAATTTTTATTTTTGTTTATATTCAATACGCCATGCATGTGTCTAAAGATTCGATGTGACGGAGAATCTGAAAAATTTTGCAAAATTTTTTGGAAACTAAACAAAGCCTTACTTCAAAAACTAATTTTTTTAAGATTTTCCGTTACATCGAATCTTGCTGTAAATGCATAGAACATTAAATATAGATGAAAATAAAAATTAATTACACAGTTTATCTATAAATCGTGAAATAAATCTTTTAAGTCTAGTTAGTTTATAATTAGATAATGTTTATTAAATAAAAATAAAAATACTACAGTATCTTAAAATAAAAAAAATGAGAACTAAACAAGGCCTGAGTGTAGGAGCATGGCCATTTGCCTGCCACATGGTTGATGCCATTATTGCTTGCCCGGCCGCCTGCTGATGCGGCATGGCGCGCGGGAAAGCGAGTCAAATGGGCACTTTTCCTGGACATCCTGGAGCGGATGCCCGCCCTCCTTTTTATTGAGGCCTGGTTCAGTTTGCAAAAAAATTTGGCTTCGGGTACTGTAGCATTTTCGTTTGTTTGTGCCAAATATTCTCCAATCATAGACTAACTAAGATCAAAAGATTCTTCTCGCGATTTACATGTAAACTGTGTAATTATTTTTTATTTTTATCTATATTTAATGCTTTATGCATGTGTCCTAAGATTCGATGTGACGAAGAATCTTAAAATTTTTTGGTAGTTTTTGCGAACTAAACAAGGCCTGAGGTGCCCCCTGCCTGAAAAGAAAAGAAAGAACCCATGTCGACTCCTGCCTGCATGTTTTTCCTTGCTTGTTCTCGCAGTCTGGCTGCGGATCGACGCTCCATCCTAACATTCCCACTACTCGTAGCATTTCCAACCGTGTAGATGTACGTATACCGTACTCCGTATTTGTGAGGAGCGTCGAGCGACATGTGCACGGCATGCACTCAGGAAAAGCGAGAGCCAGTGCCTTGTGTTTCCCCGGCTTTTGATCGGATCTGCCATGCAGCGGCGCCAGTGCGCCTGCAACGCAACGGAACGACTTTCAGGCACTGCGCTGCATTCGCCGTGTCCTGTAGCCCCAGCCCTTTTTCGCCTGCTTTCCCTTATTTATTCCTTTTATTAATTAAATTATTCCTCTACTACTGCTAGCGGGCCGCTGTTTGTTTTCTACTACCGATGCAATGCTCCCTGCATGCGTTGGCCTTGGCCAAGAGGCAAGAGTTAGGGTGACGTCACCTGTGGTAAAAAGATAGAGCGACTGTTTCAAAAAGAAAGATAGGGTGACGTCACCTGTCGGAAAAAAAAACCTTTTGCATTTACTGGAATTCGAAGCGCCCCTTGAAATCGCCGATCATCAATAAAAATTCAATTTATATTTATTACAACGACGACTGCTATTGGCTGGTCATTAATGCACCTGTATTCTCGTATTCTTTCCCTATACGGCGGGCGGGGGCCGCCCACTGAACAAGCGCGCGGCTGCAGACATTGCGGAAGGCCAAGGGCGGCGGGCGTCCGTCTCGCGCGTTGCCTCATCTCGACGGCTCCTCCTCCTCCTCCGGCTCCTCAAGTCCTCATCATCCTCCTCATATATAAACAGGACGCGGCCGTGGTCCTCAGTCCTCTGTCTCGTCTGGTCCGAGCCGTCAGATGGGGAGCGAGAGCCAGCAGCATCATCTGCTGGCTTCCTCCTCCCACGGGAGCCTGTCGGTCTCCGCTCGGCGAGCGTGAGCGAGACACCATACGAGCGTCGCTCTCGGCTCTCGCTCCCCTCCGTGTCCTCAGGCTGTCCACCTAGCGCCCGCGAGGAGCGAGAGCGCGACAAGGCTCGCTCTTGGATCCCCCCCAAGAGCCCCAGACAACAGGTATTCCATGGATTTTCGGCTTCTTCCTGTCAACCCTTCTCCCTCCTCATCTTTTTTTTTTTGTTTTTGTTTCTACAAAGAACGGAAATCCCTTTTGGATCATTTCTTGGCTTGCGTGGACGCGGGCAGTGGATTGCGTCTCCGGCGAAGTGCCGTCCCGCCACCGCCACCGCCACACTTTCAGTCCATATTTCCGTGGATCTCAGACGTGTGGTGTGAACCACCACCTGTTGATTTGATTCCCTGTTTTTTTTTTTTGTTCTTTTCCCTCTGCATTTCTGGCAATGCGGATGACGCTGTGTTTTATTTGATTCAGATATTGGTCCCTCAGTGGAGCGGCAGCCTAGAGTGTAGTGCAGTGCAGCAGCCGGTGTCGCTCGCTCCCTCGCTCGGTCGGCGACATGGACAAGGAGAAGAGGAAGAGGAGGAGCTGGTTCGAGCGCATCAGGCGGCTCTTCACCTCCTCATCCGACCCCAAGCAGACGCCCAAACCAGCAGACAAGGTTCGATCACGCCTCCTGTCCGCGATCTCGTTAGCCTCTGCCATCTTTTTTCCCCCCTCATTTTCTCTGTTTGTCCATCGCTGTCCATGGCAAAACGGCGGATGAATCGGTTCTTGCTTTTTGCGCAGAAGGCGAAGAGCAAGCGGTGGCTGCCGGGTAAGCTGCGGGCGCAGCAGTCGTTCGCGCTCCCGGCGCCGGCGCCGGCGACGGCGGGCGCGCCCGCGGACCAGATCAGGCAGGCGGAGGACGAGCAGAGCAAGCACGCCGTGGCTGTCGCCCTCGCCACCGCGGCGGCTGCCGAGGCCGCTGTCGCCGCCGCGCACGCCGCCGCCCACGTGGTCCGCCTCACCGGCCAGCCGCCGGGTGTGGCGCACGTGCCCCGGCAGGTGCAGGTGCAGGAGCAGGAGCACGAGCGCGCCGCCGTCGCCATCCAGTCGGCTTACCGCGGATACCTGGTACGTCGTCGGTCATCCAAAAATGCAGATTTTTTTTGTTCTTGTTTTAACAAATAAATTGATGCGTTGTTTGTTTGTGAAATGTATGCGAATTGCACCATTTCGCCATCCTTTTCGGCAACATTCATGTCGCTGACTAACTGACCCTGGTGACTCTGCCGGAAAACGCAGGCTCGGCGGGCGCTGCGGGCGCTCAAGGGCCTGGTGCGGCTGCAGGCGCTGATCCGCGGGCAGGCGGTGCGGCGGCAGACGGCGGCCACACTGCGCGGCCTCGAGTCGCTCATGAGGATCCAGGCCCGGCACCGGTCCAGGGCCGTCGGCGTCGACCAGCACCACCAGGCGGCCGACGACGACGCCCAGCTGCTGCGGCGCGGCAGGGAGCTCTTTGCCGCCGCCGCCGCCGTCCACGTGAGTCACACTCGCCTACAACACGGCACGGACGAGCGGAACACGCGAAATGATTGGCGCCGCACATGCTCGGCATGTGGGTGACCGGGTAAAAAGGCTGGCGGGCGTCGTCCGGCACATGGCGCGCGTGTGATGTGCGCTGCGGTGATTCCATTCGTCCTTGGCGTTGGCGACGCGGGGGGTGCCCCCGCGCGCGACTTGCCTGTCCACTGTCCTGTTTGTTTCGATGCGTCCGGAGTAGGTTCCAGCCGTGCTGTGCAGGTGCAGTGCTGCTGCTGCTGCATGAGCATGACCGTGCCAGTCAGTCCCCGGCTGCTATGGCTATTATGGGGACGTGGTGTGGACCGCGCGGGGATCTTGTAGTCGTGTAGGCGAACCAGATTCCAGATGGACACGTAGGGTTTATCCAACAGTTCAACTATCAATCACAGCCCCCCTCCATTCCACGGCAGGCATGACGGCAGCGTTTCACGTGTACTATCAATCACAGCCCGGCACCGCTGAGCACGGTGGATTTCGGCCGCCGTGCCTGCCCGGTTACGGTTACTGCAACTGCACGCCGGTGCTGGCTGCTCGGCGGGGTAAAGAATGTACTTTGTGACTGACTGAGTGATGATTTCCGTGCAGGAGCAGCAGCAGGCGAACAAGGGGTGGGACAGCAGCATCTTGTCCAAGGAAGAGATGAGCGCCATGACTCGGAGCAAGGAGGAGGCCGCGCTCAAGCGCGTGCGCGCGCTGCAGTACGCCTCCCTGCACAACGAGAAGCTGGGCCTGGGCCTCCGGCGGCCGCCCTCCGTCTCCATGTCCAGGGACGAGGCCGACGCGCTGAACCAGCGCTGGAGCTGGCTGGAGGAGTGGGTCGGCTCGCAGCCGCCCTTCGACAAGGACGTCCCCGTCGCGCACCAGTCCCCCTACACCAGCACCGCCGCCGCCGCCGCCGGTGGCGGCGCCAGCGCCAAGGGCGACGATGTCGTCGACCGGTTCGGCTGCTCGGCGCGCCGGTCGTTCGCCCGCCCGAGGCGCACGCCGGGGAGGGGTGACGGCTACTACGACGACGCGGCGGCGGCGGCGGGGGTGGGGGCGTGCTCGCCGGCGCCGGCGCCGTTCCCGGGGTACATGGCCTCCACGGCGTCTGCCAAGGCCAAGTTCAGGTCCATGAGCACGCCCAAGGAGCGCTCCACCGCCGGCGCCTTCGACGCCTACTCGGAGCACTGCTTCCCGTTCGCCGACCGACTGCTCTCGCCGATCCCGTCCATGTCGCCCATCCCCTCCATCGCCAGCGACGTGGGCTTCGCCAGGTCCACCAGGCCGCCCGTCGCGCAGCGGTCGCCGCGGGTGGTGGCCAAGAGCCCCATGACGCCCGTGAGGTCGCGCTCGAGGAGGTCGCCTGGACACCACAGCTTCGGCTCGGAGGCAGCGCTGCACCAGCTGCAGATGGAGCACTACACCCCGGTCCGCTGAGTCTTTTGCTCTTGTGATGTGATGCGATGCAACACCCAACATCAACAATGCCGTCCATCGGTGGTTCCTCCTTGTGAAGATACAATTCTTTTGTTTGTTCAGCTTTCTTACCAGAAGGGTTCAAATGTTTGGATGCAAGACAATGGAACTTGAATCGCAAATGTAGGTGATAGCGCACCATGAATCCATGATGTAAGGACAAATTATATGAATCATGACTATTCTTAATCATGGCATGGCGCAACAACAGCTACTATTCTCGAAATGTTGCATCTTGCATCACCGTTTATCTTACAAAAAACGTTCCTTTTCAAACTGATCGTTACATGGATGCAGATTTCAAACAACGTTCGGACATGTAAACTACTGGTACATTTTACCACAGATTTGTTTTGCACAAGGAGTGTTTTCTGCCAATGTTTTTCTCTCATAATAAATCAGCAAGTAATATTTTGAGCCATGACTTTTCAAACCAGCGAACACACACCCAATTGCATACTGCACTAAGCCTCAATACCATTGCCTACCAAGGGGAAAAAATGTCTAAATATTCCCTTAAAAAGTCTAAATATTACCTTAAGTCGATACAAGATGTGAAAAGTCACATGACAAGAACTTTTACAAAGTGTAGGGTGTGTGTCTACTTGATCATGTAAAACTCTAGCATCTCTTCTTCCAAAGGATGAGTCTCTCCCACTATGATCAGGCAGTGAAGGGGTGGGCCAAAATCAACATCTAGTAGCTTCTCCATAGGCCCAGCAACGATCTTCTGATCATCACTTCCAAGTCGCGCCACTCCTATGCACAATGTATCCCTGCCATATGCTGGAAGAAAATGATCTTTAAATCTGATATCACAGTAAGACTAGATGGTTGATATATGAAGCACTTGGAACAATGAAGGAAAACCTAGCAATATCTATAGTAGAGAGCAAGATTCAAGATTTTTTTTTTTAAACGAACAAAGACTGTCCTAACTTCAATAAGCACAAAATGATTTTTCAAAGAAAGGCAGAGAAGTTCAGATAGTCTACCAGATCCCCCACGCGCTTCCTCCACCTCAAAAAGCTGACTTATTGCAGTGTTTACAGTCATGAATCTTGGTGGTTCATAGACTTTCTTTCCTCTGCATAAATATATAGGCAAAAGATGGATCTATCATCAACTATACAATGTAAATATAAAGCACAGCTACTGAGAGCTGCTTGCATCAAACTGAAACTAAGCAGGTGCAAGTCTTGAAAGAAAAGGAATGTTAGTAACAGGCCATTTTCAGTGTCAAACTAATTACCAGATGTTGCGATTTTGCACTGCAAGGTATTTAAAATCAGAATTTTGAAGACATCAAAGGATGCTAATTTACCTGGCTAAAGATTCCCATGTTGGCTCCTTAACACGGATATCTGCATAGAATAATACACTAAATCAGCTATCTTGATGATGATAGGACCAAACCAAGAACTCAGTAGTAATAGGAACATGGTAAAACAAGGAACATGGTAAAACAAAAAGAAAAACAATGTGCTTTGGTTAAAGCATTTCATTTAAAAGTGGAAATGAACACAATGACTCAATGAGAAAGATCTTGGCTTCAAATAACATAGATTAGGGACTGAACAAAACTATATCTTAACTCTGTGGCAGTCTAATAGTTTGAACATTCATTATATTTGCTTGCAATAATCAGTGTCTAGTTAATTTTAGTATATCATGTACAATGGTTTAACTACAAGACACGTTACCTATGGCAATAAATTAATGATCACTTGCCAATTCCTTGATAACGAAGAAAAAAGACAATGCTAAAAGGTCGAGCAAGAATCACGAACCAAGCAGGCAAAGTGTGTGCAGCCCAAGCTTGCGATTGTTCTGAATCTTCTCATAGAAACTATCTGGTCTCCATTCGTCTGTGAAAAATGGTATTGAGATAGTCTCTCCATAGCGGTAAAGTTGCAGCCCACAAACTCCAATTGCATTCATGACAGATGCGTTGTGGATCACCTTCACCTCTACCCCCATTTTCTTGGCACGAACAACCAGATCAGTATGTGTAGTTGCCCTGAAAATGTCATCCAATGACAAACAGAGAATAAATTCAACTCACAAAGCTAAATACAACCCTGAAAGTGTCTGTATATCACACTTGGGATTAATTCCGTGACTCCAATCTGCATGCAAAATGGTAAATTTGTACACATTACTTATCGCACAGAGACATTGTGTGTGACATGAAAAACATAGCCCCAAGTAACATAGCAAAACCAACAATTGTAAGACCCAGCCCAGAGACATCTGCAGGATCATGGCCAGTGGCATGTAACTGAGAATGCAAAATAATGCCATACCAATGGTCAATCAAAGCACAATTAACAGCACACTGAGTTCCATCACGCATGCCCGGAACTTATGCCATCTACAGACACCTTCACGCAGCTAACTCAAAAACGGGGAAAAGGGTAAACAATCATTACCCGAACGGGTCGCCAACAACAAGGAAGGCGACGTCAGTGTCGGCAGCCTCGCTTAGCACCTGGTCGACGCGCTCCTCCACCATCTCTCGATCGGCGACCGTTATCTCCTTCCCGTACAGCTTCTCCTGGACGCGCAAAACACGACAAAGCGAAGACGCCTATGAGCAACAGCTCTGAACGAGCCACGCGAGCATTTGCTCGAACAGGTGGTGGGCGGACAGGAGCAGGAAGACGCACCAGGTTGGCAAGCGCGGCCGGGTCGAGGCCGAGGGAGAGGAGGGAAGTGTATGCCTCCATGTATATCTTGGAGCAGCTGCGGACGGCGTCGAGCCCCCGCACCGTGATGTCGCGCTCGTCGCCGAGGCCGAGGCCCACGATGTACAGCATGGCGCCGGCGGCGGGCAGAGTAGGACGGACGGAGTGGCAGCCGAAGGGGGGCAAGCCTCGCCGTGTACTTGTAGGGCGTTGATCCCAAGGAATTGGGAGGAGAAGGCGTAAAGAACCGGCGAGCTAGGCACCCCGGCCGCCTGGGTTCGTCGCCGGCGGCGTTTGCAGCCGTCTTTCTCTGGGGGAGTCGGGCTCGCGTGCTTGGGGTGGGGTTTGTCTGCCTAGTCAGCCTCGCATGTTTTCATAGCCCTAACGCATTCGAATTCCAGCCGTTGGGTTTTGATCCAACGGCTCACGGAAGGCTGGGAGGGGATATAAACATGCCACTCCGGCGGCCATCGAATTACTCAGATGAGCGCCGTTTTCTGACGAGCTTTCAACATTCCACTTCGCCAGACACCATCATGGATTTATCAAAAAAAGAAGAAGTCCCTGACATGGAGAAGAAGATTCAGACATACAGGAAGAAGTTCCAACTGATTAACTGAAGAAAACAGACTTCCAAGCATGAAGATAGATTAACAATTCTTGGCTGGAGAAATTCCTCTGTGAATCAAAACAGAGTAGGATTTTTTTTCCGAAAAAGAGTCATGTTCGCTTGAGTTTATCAGCCAAAATCTATCAGCCATTTAGCAGGACTTTTTTTTTTGCGCAAAAGAGTCCTGAATGGCTGGTGACGTCTGATTTCACGGATGGCCTGGCAAAAAAAAGTCACGTCTGTAATGTATCGGTACAGAACGGGGTGATACCGTTGCAACCCACAGGCCCCAGGTCTTATTTGAATATAGTTGAATTCACATCAATCCTTGAGGTGGATTTGAGTGGAACTTGAACTAAATTCCACCCCAACACACACCAACACACATTGATCGAAGTGAATCCAACAACATACAAACAAGGCCTCACTTGTATCCCCATCCGCTTGGCTCGAACAACCAGATCAGTGTGTGCTGCCATCCTGAAAGGCTCATCGGAACTGAACACAAAGAGAATTGATGATAAAGTCAACTCACAGAACAAAACACAATTTTCTCAAAAAATGTATGGGTGCTGAAATGAAGTCCATGACATTAATCAGACAGCCACCTCGTCGTTCGCAAAGCAAATTAAGTGATCCTTTACCCGAACGGGTGGCCAGGAAGGCGACGTCGGCGCCGGCGGCCTCGCGCAGAACAGAACCTGGTCGCCAGAGGCCTGCTGGTCGCCTCGCACCTCCTCTACCATCTCCCTGTCCGCGACCGTGATCTCCTTCCCGGGGGAGTGCGTGAGCGACGGCCTGCGGCCAGGCCAGCCCAGGCAGGATTTTGAGCGAACAGGCGGTGGGCAGTCCTGATCGAAAACGCACGCACGAGACTGTCGAGCCTGGAAGGAGGGTCGGGGCCGAGGACGAGGAGGGCGGTGTAGGCCTCCATGTAGACCCTGGCGCAGCGGCGGACGGCATCGAGCCCCCGCACCGTGACGCCGCGCTCGTCGCCGAGGCCGAGCCCTACAGCATCGCGTTCGCGTCGGCCGGCGAGCTCGCTACTCCGCGCTAGCAAGCTAGCTGGTGGGAACACATGTGACAGTTTCAATTTCAACGGCTGCTCGCCGCCAGAAAATCTAGGTTGAAAAGATGGCGCCTGAAGGCTGAATGCGATACAGATACTGACCCAGTGACCCGATCCGAAACCGATGGAACCAAAAAAAAAAAAAAGAAGAGGCTTGGTCTCCACGCGGTCGGCGCTTCGTCTAGTTTCCACCATCTTCTTTCCATTCTAGGAATAAGGATAACCGAATTTAAATTATTCGGCACAAATTTCTGATTGAATTTTACATATTTGAAAAAGGAAATATACATATATTGAAATGAAAAATCCAAGTATGAATGCATTCCGAGAAAAAAAGAAAATAAAGTCTGAAAGTGGATAAGGATGGAGAACATTTACTTTCAGATGGCGAACATTTACTTTCAAACAAATATACCACTTTCCGGAGGTAATTGCAATATCAGAATGCTCATATTATGTACACAAACCAAACATTCTTTTTCGCAAGTGGTACCTAAATCTCTGTACATGATTGCTACTGTTCAATGACTATTGGATTATGCTGTCTCTATGGATTACATTACATTATGATGTACATTATGTCACTAAGCTTGGCAGAATGACACTAGTCTCATTGAACAGATCTGAATAGCTCCTCCCATTTCTCTGGGTCAGTCCCTGGTCCTTCACCCTGAATTTATATTGTGTCTATATCAGTAGAATATACACAGATTTCACTTAGATAACCAGAAAATAAGCAAAAATGCACGCTTAAGTAGTTCCATCTTGATATGCAACTCTAGCTTGTGTCAGCACCCATATTTATGCCATAAGTCACAATAATGCATGCAATGACGAGATGCGAAGCATCACGTGTCTATTTTAATTTGAAGGTAAGCAAAATTTAAAGTTTCAAAAGGGAAGAATGCAGGTAACGATTAAAAAACACCATGCCATAAGCCTGAGAGCTAAGCGGTTTGGTACCAGGGCTTGTGATTAAGCCACAGGTTGAATACTTTAGCTGCCTAAAAAGTTACACTCTAGGGTCAGACTCCAAGCAGTGATGCCACATAAACATATCTCCTCTGTAGCTCGTGGTATGGTGGTCTAAAAAGGCTGGATAAAGACATCGCAGAAGACTTCAACAGCCGGTCCAATTGGTTGCTTGGGAGTTGTGTAAGCACCAGAAGGTTGTGCCTTCAATAATCCAATGCTGTATCTCCAGAGTCCGGAACCAAAAAAGTGTTGCAAGATGTGCTTAATGAAGGATCACTGGTGTACAGCAGGCAGCAGGGGCAAGGGATGAAGGGAACTACAGTTGTTTCTGCCGCCAGAATAGGTTTTTGGTTTGTTGGGACTTCGTCTTTCTCAGTTTGTTAGTGGCACATGTTGTAATCATAAGGCAGTTAGGGCCTATATGCTAACAACTTATTTCCTCTATTAATTAAATAGCGGATCCTGACAACACGAGGGGGGGGGGGGGGGGGGGGGGGGGGGG
>Ga0182004_10000946_pt1 | contig 19925 bp, 24 predicted proteins | sample Sormic07211540_1_FD_120479 | JGI IMG/M metagenome (GOLD analysis project Ga0182004, IMG submission 120479) | Endophyte microbial communities from Sorghum bicolor roots, Mead, Nebraska, USA - 072115-40_1 MetaG | ecosystem: Host-associated > Plants > Roots > Unclassified | place: USA: Nebraska...
ATGGGCACGGTCGCGAAGGAGGTGACCCTTGTGTCTTAATACCCTCATTAGTTGATGCCTCTTTACATGTGATTATGATATAGGGTTAACTTAACAATGATTTCTAGATGTAATTGCACTAATCAAAGTTATTCATTGATGTAGTTATTGAATTACCTTAGTATTTATTCCTAAATTAATCCATTGGCTAGCTATTACTATGACTAGAAGAGCTCTGATATTTATCTATTTATGATGACATATCATTATTTATCTTCTATCTTTTATCAAGTGACTTATCCCTATTATGAGTAGGATTCTAGTTATGGTTTACCATTCACATCAATAGTATAAGTTTTAGTTATAGGCCCTACATATATACATTCCCAGTGGATACGATATTTAACCCCCCCTCCGGGGTAAAATGTGACATTGGTACGATATCTATGCACTTGTGGATAATCTTACTTAAATCTTATTTAAAGGAGTGCAGTTAATTTATACCAACACCCGATGATTGGATTTTGTACATATTATGATTGGTTCACTCCTTGTTGATATTAGTTACGCACACGAAAGAATCAAAGAGAAATATTCCACAAGCGCACGGATATCGGTGAGCACTTCACCCGGGAGATAAGTCTAGAGTATCGTATTTATTTTTTTACCTCTAGGAGAAAGCATGCAAAAGACTAACCTTTTATCCTACCTACTACCCACGGGTTGCAAGACACGATAGTGAGAATTAAGCGATGTAGAGAGAACTCTTTCTTCAGTCTTCTTCAAACCTATGGTAAGTGAGTAGATACCATTCTAAGGGGAGTAACTATAGAAAAGAGATACCTTAGAGAGTGCTTAACCCTAGTACCATATACCCTACCTTACCTCCTAACAGGACGTGGATTATTGAGACCAAAGAGGATTGTCACTTCCCCCAAAAGGCTACCACAAATCTGGCCAAGTAGGGAGTATCTACGAGTATTCCTAGCCCAAGCACCGCGCTTACGTTACGAATAATTACTCTATTCCCTACGCGAAGTGAATAAAGTAAACTCATAAACCAAAGAATAATAATTGCCGAACGATTCTGGAACCAAGCCTGAGGCTAGGAGACTTGACCCCGAAGATATGAAGAAGAAGGCATCGATAGGCCGGGCTTCCTCAACTCCTATCTTCACCATATACTCTCTTAATCTCCGTTGTTGCTATCACCCTAAAGAGACAGATCCATTTGAGGGACCCCTCTCTATCTAACTCTCTCTAGAAAAATATGAATTAGGGTTTCAGAGTTACATCTCAGGGGGGTAGGGTCTTTATTTATAGCCCCTCTAGGAATCACCATAGCCCTTGGATCAAACCGACTTAAACGTGCGCTTAAGATTAATCTTCAAAGTCGGTAGAGGCAGGATCCGCGAGAACAAATCTGATTGGTCTCTGCCCCCGGGTGGCCGCCCCTGTCAGGGTGGGGCGCCCGCCCCTGCCCTCTGACAGATGGGTCCCACCTTTTAGGCGTTGATTCCTGGAATCTTCTAGAGTCTTCCTGAGTTGACGTTCCGGTCTTCTCTCTATGTAAACCTGACATGTGGACCTTCTTTTGTTATTATTTCGATAACACCCTGTAGGAATAGACAATCACCAAAACTCATGGAATTCTATTAGTGATAACCCTATTTCTATTGAGTGCTTGCAAATAGGTCCTTTTTCATGCTAAATTGACGATTAAAATTAGGAGTTATCTACCGTCAACACTCCTCTATACAGCGGTATAAAGTTTCTAATCCTTTCTTTATATTCTCACAAACCAATGTAGCTTGCTCTCTTATTTAGAAACTTTAGGTAGCTCATGAGTGTAAGTAGAGATATAGTCTTTGTTTGACATAATGATTATAGCAACTAGAATTGCTTGGATAGGTGAATTGCAACCCTCTCATAGAGTTAGAGCAAAAAGCTTTGCTTTGTCTTTATCTAACTTATGCTCTAGTGTTTTGTAGTTTTTTAAATTAGGCTATTCAACTCTCTCTAGCCATACTGACCTTTCACTTGGGAGGCCACCTAGCGGACGACACGACGTTAGTGGTGGGCACAGGGGCATGCATCGGTGGTGGCAACATGGGCATGGCATTAGTGGTGGGCACGGTGGACGCAACATCGGTGGTGGTCATTGGGTCGTGGGACAGGGGGCATCAGTGGTGGGCATCCACCGGGACACCAACAGAGGAGGAAGGGAGCGCAAGAGCGGTCAGCGATGGGTGAGAAACACCATCTAGCTTAGAAGATGACTCGAGGCATCGTGTGAGCGCAAAGCTAGCCTGACCACCAATAAATAGACCTTTCTTCCATTTCATGAGAACCATGAGAGAGAATGTATTTTGCAATAGGTCGAGTACTCGGGCGCATCCTAGTCTGGCCCAATATTAACTTGAAGACACGGTGCAAGGTGGCGTGGTATCCAAGTACTCACAAACCAACCTAGATGGATAATTAAGAAAAGTAGTCTCTGTAATAGAATTAGAACTCCTCAATTGTAACTGACTAGGACTAGATTGAACTGTCTGCCCACTATCCTATATAAAGAGAGGCAGACAGTACCCTTGTATTATCAACTCAATTATATAATACACAAAAGGCGTCACACTGATTGGACGTAAAGGCTAATTACGAGGGCCTTGTCTTTTGTGTAATCTGTTGAGATCTGCTTACGCCGAAGCCTTTCAAATACTACTTCAGGTAACCCCATGGCAAGTTGTCGATCAATAAACACCAGCAGCAGCCCACAGACCTGGCTCATTGGTGGGCCAAAAAAAAACAAACAAAGCAAGTTGTAGCTTGCTATGACCGGCATCCAATATGAGAGGAGGAAGCCTAAAGGTGGCTGATAGGCACCACCTAGAGAGGGGGGTCTTCGGACCATATTCATTAGATTTATTTAAATAAAAGGGGGTTATTTATATATTACTAGTGATAGTATAAATACATGTACTTTGGACCTATTTGGAATTAAACAAGAGCATTATTCTGCTTGGCTTCCTTGAGGCAGCCGGGAAACCCTAGCCGCCTCTCTCTCTCTCTCACGTGTGACCAGCCAGCAAGCATGGTGCCCTAGTGCCATGATTGTCACTGTCCTCCTCCATCCCATTCCTACAATCTACACAACAAGCCTAGTAGGATTATAAATCCTATCAATTTGGTTTCAGAGATGTCAGGTTTGATGTCCAGTTCTCTAGCCACTTGCACCCTGCAACCAACGTTGCCTAGCCCCACCTTCCCATCATCGCTGCCGCCTGCATATTTTTCTTCTCCAGCGACCACGTCGGCTGGTCTCTTCCTCCCAATCAACGTTAAGCGCCGCTGCAGCCTCCACCACCATCGTGCTCACCCTTGAACAGTTGACAGGGGCAGTCATCGATTTTAGCCATGCCATGGGGCAAGTGCAGCACACACTACAAGCCCTCATCCTCGCCTAGTAGCAAGCGCTAGGCTGCCGCTATATGCCCCTTACCCACCACCGCCACACCCCTCCTTACCATACAACCAGACCACCCTTGCTTTGCCCTACTCATCTACGGAGCCACCCTAGGGCCCTCCTCCCAGCCATCGTTGACATATGTTCCAATTTACCAAATGTCCTTTCCACCATCACCGTCGTCGATCTTGTCTTGGGCATTGGGTACAACACCGGTGTACACTTCGATGCCTCCACGGCGGATCGTCTCTTCGACAATCATGGGAACCCCTCCATCCAACACCTTTGGGGCCCCCTTTGCCTCTGGTACAGTGTACTGGACCCCCGATTGTACCCTGATTCCCAGCCCCATTCGCCATCGCCACACCCAGGGGACTCGATGTCGGATATGTCTGCAATGGAGACCTACGCACCTGGGGATCATCACCCCCCCAAATTCTATAAATTGGAGTTCACCACGTATGATGGATCAGTTGATCTGTTGAACTAGCTAAACCAATGCGAGCAGTTCTTTCGCGGCCAGCGAACATTGGCCTCAGATTAGACAAGGCTGGCCTCCTATCACTTGAAGAGTGCGACACAAACGTGGTACTATGCCTTGGAACAAGATGAGGGCATGCCGCCCTAGAACCATTTCAAGGCCCTCTACAATCTCCAGCTTGGCCTGGCGGTACGCAACTCTCACTTGTCTGAGTTGGCATTGCTCCCCTTCATCTCCACAGTTGTCGACGAAAGCTAGTCGGCAGTCTACCTAGGGGTACACCCAAGGTAGTAGATTGTCGGCAGACAAGTGTGCATGCTATGAACTAGATGGTGACGCAAGACATAAACAAGGATTTTATCTAGGTTCGGCCACCGTGAGGGCACAATACCTACATCCTACGTCTGATTATATTGATATGATGTGTAATGAGACCTTTGACTTGTCCTCTAGGGGACCTCTACCCCTCCTTATATACTATGGAGGGACAGAGTTATAAGCAAAGTATCCTATTTGGTACAATATCTTGTTGCCTTGCGGTGCACGCCGACCAGCGTCATGCGCCACACGTCTTCATCTTGTGGGTTGGGCCACCTCTGATGGTGCGGTCCATGTCGACCCATGAGAGTATAGGGGTTTATACCCCCACAGCTAGTCCCTGAGCTCCATGTATTGTGATGCGACATGCCATCTTGATCTTCTTCAACCAATGGGGCTTGACATCTCTGACCAGCAGAGAAGGTCGCTCGAATATTTGTGACAGTAGTTTAGAAGACAGTTGACCACTATTGACACCAAAGAAGCATGTTGTCTGAATAATGCATGGTGCTTTTGAGAAAAAAGAGTTCTTTCTTGATGAAGTGTGCCCACTTTACTTTTCTAAAAAGTATAGGCTTTCAAAAAGTAAGTATATTCACCGTAAGGTGAAGTGTGCCCACTTAGTCCCCGAGCCTGGTAGTAGGTGACGTAGACACATGGTACCAGGGTCTAAAAACAAAAGTCCACGTAGAAATTATGATATTGAGATGCATCATCAGCGCATCGTACCAATGTAGTCTCGAGCTTACTGGAAGGCAAAGTATGAGTCTTGTAGCAAGGTCTAAAAAATTAAAATCGCCCCTTAGTTGTATATGAGTTCAATTCATATGTAGCTGAGAAGAGCAGTCCCCAAACTGTGGTCGGAGAGTGATCGAATCAAGCCCCGGGCATAGCGTAGAGATTGGTCAACAAGTCCTCGACCATGGTAGGGAATGTAAACATGTTCGGTGGTCGGGACAGTCCCCGAGCACAACATAGAGACTGGTCAACAAATCCCCGAGCATGGTTGGAAATGTAAACGTGCTCGGTGGTTGGCATAGTCTTTGAGCACAGCGTAGAGACTAGTCGACAAATCCCTGAGCGTGGTTGGGAACGTAAACGTGCTCGGTGGTCGGAGCAGTCCCTGAGCACAGTGTAGGAAATGGTCAACAAGTCCGCGAGCGTACCTTGTTGACTGGGCCAAACTTCTGAAAAATAAATATAGAGAATATGTAGTATATGATGTATAAATAAACTCGAAATAAAAAATTAGCACTAGTGTAAGATTTTAGCTTTTATGTTATATTTAACACGAGTAGTTAATTCATCCTAGAGCTTGTACCAGCTCTGGTCTAGCCAACAATATGGAGCATGAGGTGTGGAACCTAGGCACATGTAGCATTGCTAGCCTCACCAAAGAGCTACTACCGACCACCCAGAACATAGAGGGTGGATCTCGTGCACGTGTGGGGAGGAGTTGGAGATAGTGCCGACTCTGGAAAACTCGTGTAGGAAAAAAAACTAGTTAGCTAACCAAAAATTTGTTTTCAAGGATAATAATTTTAAAATATTATGCCAAAAGTAAATAAAAATATTGAAATGCACTTATCTTTGGACAAAAGTCTGTTCGGTGGCGACAAAATTGTCTGGTCCTCAAGCTTTCTTACGTGTTGTCATGAATGTGGTCACGATTGTCGTAGCGTCGTTCTTCACGGCGATCATTATTGTGACATGACAGGTGGTCAGAGCAAGTAGGCCAAGCAACTTGATCAATAGCCCGAGCAGATCGGTGTCGCCGATCTACCTCCCTTTGTACCAGGAAAGCGGCGACGTGTTGTCGGCGTGGTCGAAGATGTTGCTAGAGTGGTCGAAGCTGTAGCCAGCGTGGTTGGAGCTGCAACCGACGTCAGTGAAGAAGTGATCGGTGCAGATTGGATCTGCACCTCCTCCATGGTCGTGGTAGTGAAGCCGTTGAAGCCGGTGGTCTAGGTGATCTGGCCGACGGTGAATGTGAGACCGCTCGCTACGATCGTGGAGTCGGAGATTATGACCATCTAGCTCGCCTAGGAAGCTATACACACACCCCCTACCTGGCGCGCCACTGTTGACAAAAGCTGGTCAGCAGTCTACCTAGGGGTATACCCAAGGTAGTAGATTATCGGCAGATAGGTGCGCAAGCTATGAACTAGATGGTGACGCAAGACACAGACAAGGATTTTATCCAGGTTCGGCCACCGTGAGGGCGTAATACCTACGTCTCGCGTCTGATTGTATTGATATGAGGTGTAATGACACCTCTGACTTGTCCTCTAGGGTACCTCTGCCCCTCCTTATATACTGTGAAGGGACAGAGTTACAAGCAAAGTATCATATTTGGTACAATATCTTGTTGCCTTGCGGTGCACGCCGACCAGCGTCGTGCGCCGTATGTCTTCATCTTGTGGACTAAACCACCTCTGATGGTGTGGCCAATGTCGACCCATGAGGGTATAGGGGTTCATACCCCCACAACGGTACAGGACTATGTTGAATGCTTCAACGCGGTGTTGTGCCACTCCCGTAATTTGTCCGCTGCCCAAAAAGCAGAGCTTTTTGTGGGTGGCCTGCCGGAACACATCAAGGTGGATGTCAAGCTACGTGACTTGTAGACCCTGCAGACAACAATGTACTTGGCTAGGGCATTTGAGCATCATGCGGCGTCCATCTCTCCTGTGCCTCCCTTGTGTGGGAACCAGCCTCCCCAGTGCCTGCCGGTTCTGCCTCTACTGCGTGCTCTATCAGCCGCGCCTACGCAGGCTAGGGGGGCAGTGCCACCAGGCGCCAACGCTAGTGCACCAGCAGTGTCTGTGTGTCCCTTCCATCATCTCTTGCTGGCTGAGATGGCGAAATGTTGGTGTCAAGGGTTGTGCTTCAATTGCGATGAGCACTATGTCCATGGGCACGTTTGTCTTTGGATCTTCATCCTAGAGGCTAATGACTACATTGACGATGATCTCCTGGGACCACCGCTTTGGAGGATCCCATGGCTGCTAATGCCCTGGTCATCTCCCTCTATGTTGTGGCCGGCATTCATGCTGACAATACCATGCCGGTCATGATCAAGGGGGAACACTTCCTAGCCCTACTAGACATGGGCTCTATGCACAACTACCTCTAGGGGACTGCCATGCGCTATTTGGGCCTTACTGCCAGTTGCGGCGAGCAGCTTCAGGTTACTATTACTAATGGTGATTGTCTTCCCTGTGAGGGCATCGCTCACCATGTGCCCATGATGGTTCGTGCTGACACGTTCTCCATCACGTGAGTCGGCCTTGACCTCGGTTGCTTCTACTTCATCATCGGGGTCGACTTCCTTTAGACCTTGGGCCCCATCTTGTGGGACTTTTGATGCCATGACACTATCGTTCTCCCAGGGCGACCGTCGGACACCTGGCAAGGCATCGGCGACTTGACGCCCCCAGCCCCCCAGCACCATCTAGTCGTGGCCTCTGCCTCGACTCCACACCCCTTTCTAGACTAGCTCTTGTCCCAGCACAATGTGATGTTCAACGAGCCATGGGTATTGCCACTAGACCGACCATATGATCATCAGATCCACCTACTCCTAGGCACGACCCTAGTTGCAGTGCGCCCGTATCGCTACCCCCAGCTATAGAAGGATGAATTGGAGAGATAGTGCTCGACCATGTTGGCCTAGGTCATCATTCGGCCGAGCACCTTGCCCTTCTCTGCACTGGTCTTGCTGGTGTGCAAGGTTGATGGTTCTTAGCACTTCTGCATTGATTATTGGGCCCTTAATGTGAATACTTCCAAGGATAAGTTCCCGATCCTAGTGGTGGATGAGCTCCTTGATGAGCTCCATGGGGCTCGGTTCTTCACCAAACTAGACCTGTGTTCGGGCTATCACCAAGTTCAGATGCACCCCAACGATGTGGCCAAAATGGCGTTCTGCACCCACCATGGCCACTACGAGTTCCTGGTGATGCCATTTGGTCTATCTAATGTGCCTACAATTTTCTAGGCCCTGATGAATGATGTCTTGCAGTTGTTCCTATGAAGGTTTATGTTAGTCTTTTTTGATGACATCCTCATCTACAACTTGTCATGGGCCGAGTACCTGCAGCACGTGGGCATTGTTTTGACAGCCCTGTGGGCTCACCACTTGCACCTCAAATGCTCAAGTGCTCTTTTGGTGCGTCCTCAGCGGCCTATCTAGGCCATGTCATTTTGGTGAACGGAGTCGCCATGGATGCGGACAAGGTGGCAGTGGTGTCGATGTGGTCGACATCGCGGTCAGCTTAGGGTTTAGGGGTCAGCTCTTTTGGTGTGACCTCTGCCTTCGTGGCTTCCTAGGCCTTGCAGGATACTACTAAAAATTTATCTAGGACTTCCGCTTGATCGCCGCACCACTGACGCATCTCTTGCGGCAAGATGTGTTTCAGTGGGACCATGATGCTTCAATGGCTTTTCAGGTGCTCAAGACTGCCCTCATGATGGGTCCAGTCTTGTAGATGCCCAACTTCAGTAAGGTCTTCATCGTTGACTATGACGCTTTGGGCGCGGGGTTCGGCGCTATCCTCCACCAGGGCGCTAGCCCCCTCGCTTACTTTAGCCATTCGTTCGCTGCCACCACCTCAAGCTAGCAGCATATGAGCGTGAACTAATTGGGCTCATCCAGGTTGTGCGCCATTGGCGGCCGTATTTGTGGGGATGCCATTTTATGGTTTGTACTGATCACTACGGTCTCAAATTTTTGCTTAACCGGCGGCTGTCGACTGTTCTCTAGCACTAGTGGATCAGTAAATTATTTGGCTTTGACTTTGATGTGGAGTATCGCCCCAGGCACTTCAGCACTGCTACCAACGCTATGTCCCGCCATGAGGACGGCCTAGAGGGTGCCATCTAGGGGCCAGCCATGTAGGGCACTGTGGATGCCCTATCGAGTCCCTCTTTCACCTTCATCAATGACATTTGCCACGCCACAGCTATGGCGCCTCATGCCCAGCTCCTCCTACAATGTCTCTAGGCAAGAGATTTGGGGTGAACCATGGCGTTTGGAGGCTAGCCTCCTCCTCCATGGCTCTCGCCTCTTCATCTCAGATCATGGTGACCTCCGGCATCAAGCCCTCCTTTTGGCCCACTCGCTAGACATGAGGGCGTTCAGAAGATGCTTCATCGCCTCCACACTGATTTTTATATCCCAAGTGGCCGCTCTTTAGTCCAGGATTGGGTGCACGCATGCACCACGTGTCAGTGTAACAAGACAGAGACGTTGCAGTCAGCCGGTCTCCAGCAGCCCCTCGAAGTGTCGTCCCAGGTCTGGGCAGACATCGATGGATTTCATCGAGGGGCTACCCAAGGTGGGCGGCAAGTCGGTCATCTTAACGGTGGTTGAGCGCTTCTCTAAGTATGCCCACTTCATCACGCTCGACCCATACACCGCTACTTCAGTCGCTCGTGCCTTCTTCGATGGCGTCGTCCGCCTTCAAGGGTTTCCGTCGTCTATTGTCAGTGACTGGGATCCTGTGTTCACCAGTCATGTGTGGTGCGACCTTTTTAAGATGGTGGGTATCACCCTTTGTCTCAGCATGGTGTTCCATCCACAAACGGACGGTCAGTCTGGGTTGTTAACAAGGTTATTGCCATGTATTTGCATGGTGTTACAGGTGATTGTCCGCGTGCATGGGTGGATTGGCTGTCGTGGACGGAGTTGTTACATTACCTCCTTTCACACAGCTCTTCATGTGATACCATTTGAGGTGGTCTATGGTAGGCCACCCCCGCACCTGCTGCCCTATCGGCATAGGTCGTCCCGGACTGAGACGACCAATGCTCTACTTTGCTCCCATGATGAGTTCCTTGTGGAGGTTCGCCAGCGTCTTCTCTAGGCACAACAACTGGCAAAAAGGCATTATGACGCCTCGCACCGTGATGTGGAGTTCGTGGTAGGTGACTAGGTGTGGGTGCGCCTCCTCAACTGCACCACCCAGTCCCTTGATCCACGAGCCAAGGGGAAGCTCGGCCCTCGCTATGCTGGGCCTTTTCGCATCATCGATCACATTGGCTAGGTGGCCTACCACCTGGCATTACTAGATGGTTCTCGCCTTCACGATGTCTTCCACGTCGGCCTCCTCAAGCGTCACTAGGGTGTCCCGCTATCTGCGCCTAGTGTTCTGCTGCCTGTGCTGGATGGTCGACGTCTGCAAGCCCCTGATCGGGTCCTACGTGCTCAGCAACACTAGGGTGTCTGGCATGTTCTCATCAAGTGGAGCGGCTTATCTGATGAGGATGCTACCTGGGAGCCGCTTCAAGACTTCTGTGTTGCCTTGGCTGACTTCCAGCTCGAGGATGAGCTGTTTGTGCAGGCAGGGAGAGATGTTGTGACCGACGTCCAATATGAGAGGAGGAAGCCCAGAGGTGGTTGATAGGCGCCACCTAGAGAGAGGGGGTCTTTGGAATATATTCATTAGAATTATTTAAATAAGAGGGGGGTATTTATATATTACTAGTGATAGTATAAATACATGTACTTTGGACCTATTTGGAATTAAGCAAGAGCATTATTCTGTTGAGCTTCCCTGAGGGAGCTGGGAAACCCTAGCCGCCTCACTCTCTCTCACGCGTGACTAGCCAGCAAGCACGGCGCCCTAGCACCGTGATCATCACATCCTCCTTCCCATCCCTACAATTTGCACAACAAGCCTGGTAGGATCCGAAATCCTATCATAGCTAGAGGGCGCTAGGCTACCTTGGAGCCCCATATCAAACAGGCCCTAACCTAGAAGGCTAGAATCGACTATCGAGTATAGCAAATAAGATCTATTTGATACTGAGAGCTAATTGTTAGCTAGCTAAAATTAGCCTTAGTCCATCCAACCAGGGGCCTAATAGGTAGACTAATTTTTTAGCCAACTCTTAAATTAATTGTTAGACAAGCCAGCGAATTTGAGCTATTTTTTTGTCCTAACTAGTAACAAACCTTAGCCGATCCAAACAGACCCTAAGACTGGTTTCAATTAACTTAGGTCGACATCAAAGCTATTGGAAGCAACGTTGATATTCCCTTCTAATGTCCTCCAGCAAATCGGTAGCAATCTCGATCCTACTTGTACCACTTGGAAGTAGTCAACAAGCTCTAATATGCCATTATCTAGGGAACTATATATAAGCATAAGTGTGCACCTTATTACAAAGACAGTGTGAGTAAAGTGATGAGAAGAAGGCGCTCTATTGTTTTCTCAAAAGTTGATCTGCATATTTCAAGCTAGCTAGCGTGTATTCCTTCAGTTTTCTTGACATAACAACAGCTCTGGACCTTAATATATATAATGTCAGCAATTATTGGCAGCTGAACCTGGCCGTGTTAACTTGTTCTAGGAGACTCGGAATGGAGAAAAAAAGGTGCATGTGGATAGATGGCACCACCATGTATGTCCTGATCAATTGTAAGGGGAAATCACTAAAAGCAGTACTGGTAGAGACATATTGGATAACAACCAAGTTAAAGGCTGAAAGCTATATATATGTATTCATCTATGTACATATGTATTTATGCATGCTTGCATTTGACATTTGTGTTTGACTCTTTCTGAATAATATATATCCCACCACTGGGCCCAGCTATCCCCTCCTCCTCCTCTTCATCTGTTGTGCTTATGTGCTGGACAATTGGTGGGGCCGCGCCGTGGAAGGGTCATCAGTTATCCCGATCACACTGAACTTGATAAGCGTGTGATATATGTGACCCAGCTGAGCATTAAGCCGGTAGCTGGAGAAAGGGGGATAAGGCAAGATCGCATGATGGTGCTGCCTCTCCTTTTCAGCTGGAATTGCTCTCTCATCAGATGTACACACCATGTGCGAGAGCCTTGGTCAATCACAAGCGGAGATCATGAAGATCCATTCCATGTACCAAGCAAATCATGCTTCCATATTTGTCCGTGCCCCCATGGCCATACAAGATATATTCCCGGTGCCTTTTTTTTGTATGTTTGATGTGTCGTGTGCAGACCTGCTCGTCGTCTCCTCATTTCCCGGTTAATGTTCCTTAGAAGATTTGTAGTGGCTTCAGGTATTTCTCGGCCAGACATGAGACCTACATTCAAGTTTAAGCTGATAAATGTCTATTATATTCGATCATTACTTATGTATATATTTAGTTCATCTTCACATCATGTGTGTTCCCCAAAAATCAGTAAATCTAGCTAATTGAATTCAGAATCAGAAAAAGAAAATAGCTGAAAATCCTATTTAATTTAGCAGTTACTCTGGCTTCTAAGATCTATAAGTAGTTTTGGCGGGCATCAACTCCACCGGACATGATCAGGGGCCTACTCGCGTCAAATCAATACCATACGACACTACTAAGAAGTAGGTACGTATGCTTGCAGTAATGAAGAAATGGGATCAAGGTTCAATAATTGAGGTTAGCTAGCACACCACTGCACCAGCAATACTGAAGCAGTTGCTCTCACTTTCCATGACCTCCATCTCCTTCATCCTAATGGTAATGGGGTGACTGCAGCTCGATCGGACACGCTGTGGCAGAGAAGCCTTGCTTGATTTATCCAAAGCCACAGGTTCCATATATGCCTGCATGCATCCGAGTCAATGTAAACAAGGTGTGATCAGATAGCTAAGATCGATCGAGTAGCTCGCAAATGGGGTTAGCTCGCTTTCGTTGGTTGCAGTCCAGTCCAGTCCCATCGGGCCACCTGGCGATGGCTGAGATCTTTTCTTCTCTTGTCTGCTACCGATCGACGATCTGCCTTTCTTCACCGTGGGCATCCTCCATTACCTCCTGTCTCGTCACTTTCTGAGCTTTAAGCACGTCCCAGTTACATATCTAAATATCTATATCTAGAAGACACGTCCGGTCGATCGATATCTTGGCGACGTGTTAATCATTTCTCAGTTATTTGGCCAAGGGTTTTAGAGTTTAACCGTGGCAGTAGAAGTGAAAGAATGCATGGCAACTTTTGCTCTTTTTTTTCCCTGGACATGTTGGCATCCTATCAGGTCCTCATTTGATCTGAATTATAAAGTTCACGGGCAGGATTGGTCCATTTTATAGATTGATGAGGGACCAAAAGTGTCCCTTTGCCCAAAGTTCTGTTCGGGACCGAATTGGTCTTTTTATTCACCTATAGGGCTATAGATAGAGAACAGCAATTCCTTCTGGTCACATTTGTTGAAAATAATAGTAATTTAGTGATGCACAAATTAATTCTGACAATGAGAAAAAAACAATAGTATATAACAAAGGTGAATATTTTATCACTAGCACTACGATCTCAGACAAAGTCGAACTCTCTAGTTCTAGTAATAGTAGAAACAGATCGGATAACAAAGAGAGTACATATTAGTAGGGTTGTCGGCGCTAGTAGAAGCACAAAAGAAACTGTCGATGGAGATCGGCAAACACTAACGTGGGAAGAAGACGTCCAGCGAGCAGACATGACGACGCTTCACAAAAACCTGATATGCCCCTACCCCGTGCGGGGTCACGAGGAGACATATGCTTCTAAGACCTGCTCTTCCGGCACCGATGACATGGCGATGTCGGGATGGGGGAGACAGAAACAGCGCAACACAGTGGCAAAAGGAGAAGATGAATTCTCTATTCGGAAGACGTCATCTCGTCCCAATATATATACACGCACCGCAGCTAAGGTAAGTAATTAGCCACGCAATCACCGCACTAATGGTAATTGACCTACCGTTAGTCGACTAGAGCAATTAGAGCAACCACCATTAATACAAGAATATTGCTTGCCAAAATAAGTCACCGCAATTTTCTCTATGTATGCAAAAATACCGAATAGCAAAAGAAAGTTGTACACCCGCAAGGTCGAGGCAAAAAATCGTTGGACCATTCACGTGCATGTCATACGCCCACGCCCACCACCCCACCCGGCGAGGTGAGCGAGCACATGCGTGTGTTTCTTTCTTTTCTCTTCCCAATAGCTTCAACTAGATGGAGACAATTTAACTCTTTAAGTTGAGCTCACTCCTAGAGTAGTAATGTGGGACTAAAGTCCTCCACCATACCATGCGAGTGTGAGTGGGTCTTTGAGATTTATTCGGAATCATTATTTGGGCCAGCCCAAATCTTCTAACTACCCCTACCAGATCCTAGATGCATGCTCCATTCTCTCTATACCAAAGTACTATTAAGGGGCTGGTTAATGTTGAACATCCACTTAGAATTGTAAGATAGACTCATCCACAACTGCACAATGGACTAGGCCTTAAATTGGTAGTTTGGTGTGAACAAGCTTCACTTGGCATCCTAACTGATATTAAGCTGTCCGCAGGCAGAGCGTATAAGTCATACTCCCATCTTCATGAGTTTCTTAAAGAATACCCAATTCTAACAAACTACAACTAACAGTTGGGCTCACATAGGTATGTTCTTATAAGAATAATTTGTATGATAGTACCTTGCTACAAAGCCTCAGAACACATTACGACAAAGTTAGCTTTTCTTAAAGAATGAGTGTACTGCGTCTTCAACTGAGTGGGTTAAAGGTATATTGTACTCTCTTGTCAACCAACAGGTTATTTTTTCTAGGTCGTAATTCACGGGATCTTCGATCACATAGGTTGGGTTACTACTGAGGTTGACTCACATGGGTCTCAATCTCATCTCCTTTGATGCATTGTCAATCACAGTATGCGATAATCCCTTTGTAAAGGGGTCTGCCAAGTTATTAGCTGTTTGGATGTAATTCATAGTTACTACTCTGGAGCTCCTCAATTTTCTGACACACTTCATCCTGCATTTCACATGTTTGGTGGACTTCATATTATCCTGACTATTCTTCACCTTTGTGATAACTGTTTGATTATCATAGTTTATGAGAATAGCAAGAATTAGTTTCTCAATTACAGGTAAGTCCATCAACAGTTTTCTTAACCACTTAGCCTTAGAAGAGGTTGTATTTAGAGCAATGAACTCTGCCTCCATGGTTGATTTTGTAAGTATTGTCTATTTACAATCTCTCCCAAGAGGCAACACTACCACCTAATGTGATATATATCAACTAGTGGCCTTTAGCTCATCAACATCTGTAGTCCAATTTGGATCACTCTATCCTTCAAGTACACTTAGGTACCCTAAATAGTAAATTTCATAACTCATTATACCCTTCAGATAGCACATTATCCGATCAACACCACACCAATAATCATTTCCTAGATTAGAGGTGAATCTACTCAACTTGCTTACCGCAAATGAGATATCAGGGTGGGTTGTGTTAGCTAGGTACATAAGAGAGCCAATAATCTAGGAGTATCTTAGATGATTCTTTCCTAAGTATTAGACTAGGATCATAGGATGTTGGAGAAGGCTTGCTCTCAGTATAGCCAAAGCGGCTCAATACCTTCTCCACATAGTGGGACTGCAAAAGAGTAATTTCACTCTCACCCTTATTAAGTTTAATGTTGAGGATCATATCAGCTTCCCCCGAACCTTTCATATCAAAATTTTGGGATAAGAATGACTTTACATCATTTATCTCATTGATACTTGTCCCAAAATCAGTATGTTGTCAACATACAAGCATAGGATTACTCCTTTGCCCCCACCATAGCGGTAGTACACACAAGTGTTAGCTTCATTTACTGTAAACCAATATATGTTAAAGTCTTATTGAACTTCTCATGCCACTGCTTGGGTGCTTGCTTTAAACCATACAAGAATTTGAGTAACCTACACACCATGACCTCGTGTCCTTGTGTTATAAATCCATCAGGCTAATCCATATAAATTTCTTCCTCTCAGGAAAGTCGTCTTCACATTCATCTAATGGACAAGAAAACCATAGAAAGCAACCAAGGATAGTAGCACTCGGATTGTAGTTAGTATGGCAACAGGTGAGTAGGTATCATAGAAATCCTCGCATTCCTTTTGTGTATAACCTTTAGCCACAAGTCTTGCCTTGTACTTTTCAATAGTACCATCAGACCTAAGCTTCTTCTTAAATACCCATTTACGGTCAATGGGCTTGCAGCCAACTAGTCTATCTATTACTTCCCATCTACCATTTGCAGTGATGGAGTCCATCTCACTACAGACTACATCCTTCCAATATTCTGCATCAGGTGATGCATATGCCTCTGCAATGGTCATGGGGGTATCATCTCTGATTTACAGAGTGAAGTCTTCACCAAAGGATTTTGTAACCCTTTGTCTCTTATTCCTTCTAGGAGCTACACCACTGTCATCCTCTGCATTCCCATGTGGGTTTATAATTGGCTCAATTGTGGGCGTGGGCTCAGGAATAAATTTATTTGACAAACTCAGCAAAGAATAAGCATCTTTCATTAGGAATATATTCTAAAAGAAAGTAACATCCCGTGACTCCATAAGTGTATCAACTAAAACCTGAGGTATTTCTAATTTTATCACTAAGAACTTAACATGGTGCGCATATCCTAAAAAGTTGCGATCAGCGGTCTTCGGTCCGAGCTTGCGTTTCTTATTAATAGGTACACTAATCAACGCCAAACAGCCCCACACATACAAGTAATGGAGTGGTGGTTTCCTCCCTTTCCATCCTTCATATAGAATGATATCACTATTTTCAGTTCCAACTCCATTCAGAACATGACATGCAGCCAAAACTGCCTCCCCCCACCATGCCTTAGCCATATTGGATGTTCCTAACATGGCATTCACCAAATTTGTTAATGTTTGGTTCTTCCTTTTGGAAACCCCATTAGATTGAGGCAAATATAGAGGTGTCTATTCATGAATTATTACATTCTTCACACACAAAAAGATCAAACTTATTGGCAAATACTCCCCACCTCAATCAGACCTAACACGTTTAATTTTCTTTTCCATTTGATTTTCCATCTCGACCTTATAAGTCTTAAAACATTCTAGTGTCTCATCTTTAGTTTTTAGAAGAAATATGTAAAAATACTTAGTTGCATCATCAATTAAAGTCATACAGTATCTTTTTCCTCCTTTTGTCAAAACATCATTCATCTCACAAATATCAAAATGTATGAGTTCTAACAATGTCGTTTGCCTCTCATCTACAGCCTTGTGTGGCCTACGAGGTTGCTTTGCTTGCGCACATGCTTGACATTTAGAACCCTTGACAGTAGAAAAGTTCAGAATTAAACTTATACTAGATAGACGTGACATAAAACCAAAACTAATGTGACACAAACAAGAATGTCATACATCAGCCATGTAATAGTTTGAATCACACATATGGTTCACAACTTTATTACAGAAATCAGAGAGCAAAAAGTGAAATAAGCCTCTACTATCATAGCCTTTGCCAATGAATTAGCCATATCTCGAAATGACTACTTTATTTAAGTCAAATACTAGCTTGAATCCATCTTGACATAGTAGGGATCCACTAACGAGGTTCTTCTCTATTGAGGGGGCATGTTGCACGTTCTTGAACCGCACGATCTTTTTCAAAGTAAACTTCAGATCGACCGAACCAACATGCATGCGAGTCGTTCCCCATCATGACGGTTGAACCTCATGCGACCTGGTAAGATGAAAACATGGAAATATCAGTAAAAACATGAATATTGACACCTGTATTTATAGACCAATCATTAGATTGACATACAAAAAATGCACTAGGTAATGAATTAATGTACATAGATCCGCTAGGATCGCCAATAGTCACGTTGGCAAATTTCTCCCCCTGCTGATTCTTCTTTCCCTTGCGGTTCTTGCACTTCTTACCAAACTGCCTAGACTCACCGCAAACGAAGCACATAACCTCGTCCATGTTCATCATCTTCTTCTTGAATTGAGTAGTCTGAACAACTTTTTGCTTGTTCTTTATAGTCTGTTGCATCATGTTAGCGTTTGGACTGCCCTTCGGATGGTCTTGGTGGATGAAAGCCCTAGTTTGGTTTTGGATAATTGATGAAACCCTAGTACTAACCTCTATACTAAGTGTGTGTAGACTTAATGAGGTTTGTACGTGCCAAGTGATGGAGCAAGAGATGATCATGGTGATGATGGTGATGACCACAAGATGATCAAATGCTCAACTTGAAAAGAAGAAAGAGAAAAACAAAACCCATGGAGATCAAGGCAAAGGTATTGCTTAGGGTTTTGGTTTTGGTGATCAAGACACCATAGACGGTGTGATCACATTTAGGATAGATAGCCGTACTATAAAGAGAGGAATTCTTTAGCTAAGCGGTTATCAAGTGCCACTAGGTGTCATTGTTCATGTGCATGCATTTAGAACCCAGTGAGCTAACTTAACTCCTTCGAAGAAAATGATTGTGAAAATGCTAACACACTTGCACATTGTGGTATACACTTGGTGGTGTTGGCACACTTTGAGAAGGAGGTGGAGGTTGAAGAATAGAGGCTCGCAAGCTCGGCGGGATTCGACGCTTTTGAGAAAATGAAATGCATATTTTCTATTGCACCGATGGAAAGTTTGGAGAAGTCGTGGGAGTGTTTCTCACCGGACGCTAGCCGCGGAGGCACCGGACGCTGAGCCTGCGCGTCTGGTGTGCTGGCGTGCTTGGCTCTGTTAGGGTTAAGCACCAGACGCAGGGTAACTCCTATTCATGTGTCCGGTGCTGCCTGTCTTCTGTGGGTGTCTCTGATTGAGAGCACCGGATGCTCAGGGCGCGTCCGGTGGTTTGGGTCCGGTGCCCCTGAGCATTTGTAGTGCTCTCTGGGTAAGGGACCGGACGCTCAGGAGCGCGTCCGGTGGTGTGGGTCCGGTAACCCTGTGCATTTGGAGACCTCTCTGCGCACGTGACCGGTGTGCACCGAACCCTTGAGCGCGTCCGATGATTCAGTTTTGACCGTTAGAGATCGATGCGCGTAGTTCAAGCAGTGGACACGTGGCTCTGTTCCAAGCACCGGACGCACAGGTTGAGCGTCCGTTGGTCCTGATTTCTGCCTAGTGACAGAGCCAACGGCTCTATTTGTTTGAGAGGCTTATAAATAGTTGTTGGTCGGGTTGGGGCTCACTCTCTTGGCATTCTAGCATTCTTGACATCTTTATGAGCCTAAGCAACACCTCCCACTCATCTCCTTCATAGATTAACCATCTTTGTGAGATTGGGAGTGATTCCAAGTGCATTTGCTTGAGTGATTGCATCTAGTGGCACTTGGGGATCGTTTTAGCTGTGGTTTTCTTGTTATTCTTGGTGTTTGCCTCCACCTAGATGGCTTGGAGCAGTAGAGGAGCATTGGCACGAGTTGGTGATTGTTCGTGGCCATCTCCCGGTGATTGTGAGGGGTCTTGTACCTCCTCCGGTGGAGAGCCAAAAGGTAACTCTAGTGGATTGCTCGTGTCATTGAGTTACCTCACTTGTGGGTTGGTTCTTGCGGTGTCCTAGTGAGGACGAGGTTTGTGCTACACCTCTTAGCCGCCGAACCACCAAGTGTTGGTCGACACAACGGGGACGTAGCGTGTCGACAAGCACGTGAACCTCGGGAGAAAATTGTGTGTCTCCATTGTGATTGTTCATTGGATTTCTCCCAGTGATTGGACTTCATATTATTGTGATTGGTTCATCTCCTCTACGCGGTGGTATAAAGATCAAACCATCTTTCTTACATTCCCGCAAACTAGAGTAGTTTATTTACTTGTATAGATACTTTAGGTAGCTCTCTAGTGTAAGTAGTGACATAGCCCTTGTGTGCCTAGTGATCATATCAACTAGAATTGTTGGATAGGTGGCTTGCAA
>Ga0182004_10000947_pt1 | contig 19919 bp, 15 predicted proteins | sample Sormic07211540_1_FD_120479 | JGI IMG/M metagenome (GOLD analysis project Ga0182004, IMG submission 120479) | Endophyte microbial communities from Sorghum bicolor roots, Mead, Nebraska, USA - 072115-40_1 MetaG | ecosystem: Host-associated > Plants > Roots > Unclassified | place: USA: Nebraska...
GCCAGGTCGGCCTTGTTGCCGACGAGCATGACGACGATGGACTTGTCAGCGTGGGCGCGGAGCTCGGTGACCCAGCGCGCGGCGTGTCGGCTGGTGACGTCGTAGACGAGCATGGCGCCCAGCGCGCCGCGGTAGTAGGTCCGCGCTCCTGGCCGGCGGTGTCCCAGATCTGGGCCTTGACGCGGTGGCGGGCGATGTCGACGGTGCGCGTCTGGAACTCGATGCCGATGGTGGACTTGGAGTCGAGGAAGAACTCGTCGCGGGTGAAGCGACCCAGCAGCTGCGTCTTCCCCACCGCCGAGTCGCCGATCACCACGATCTTGAACACGTAGTCCTCCTCCATCGTATCTCCGTTACACACCACTACTAATATCTTCTGCTTGCAGCTGCAGCTAATGACTTAAGTTCAATTCTCCGGCCGTCTCGTTCTTAGCTTGTATAGATTAGATATATATGCTTACATATGTCATCTGTGTGTGTCTGCATATATAAAATAAATATATGCTGGTGATGACATTGGCATGTATAGAGAGGGGAGTGGTTGAGAGGGAGACGAGGAGAGGTTGCTCTCGCTCCTGCTATTGGAGGTGCTCATAAGCATCTTTCATAAGGGAGACTGCTGCTAGGGTGTGAGCTGGGAGAGATTAAAGCAAGAGTACGGAATACTTAACTTGGTGTACGTTTGCACTAGTTCTACAGCGAGTTTGGTACACGTATATGGGCATATGGCACTTTTCTCTTTCGGCTTCGATTCATGGTTGGAAAGAAAAAAAAACTGTACTTAAGGATATGAATGTAGGCGCATGCATGTGTTCTTTTCCAAGAATGTTTTTGTTTGTTTTCGATGCGTTGGTATTTTTATCTGCATTCGTTAACTCCATCGGATATGATCATCGTGTCTACCATTCCATCTCCATCCACTTGGGTTTTGCTACAAATAATAAATGACGGTGGAAGATAATACGAATCAAAGTACATGCATGCGATTAGCTTATCGTAATCCTATACTCTTATAAAGCAAAAACCTCACTGGCAATTTCTTCTTGACGTACAAGATGCCCACATCAGCGTGTCACGCTTTCCACTAACATTAGTTTATACTAGTTAATCTCTTCCTAAGAATTATATGAATAGGTAAATTTTATTCTAAATCAATAGTTCTTGCAGTAACGCACGGATGTTCTCCTAAGAATTGTATGACTTGTTAAATTTCATTCTAAATCAGTAGTTCTCGCAGCAACGTACGGGACGTTCTTCTAGTATAAAGTATACAGGATGACATATTTCTCTCTAGTCATATACAACGCAAGCATAAGACGAGAAGCCCAAGCAGCGATTATATGCAGATCGATATCATGTCTTACGTAATTGTTAACCTAATCGGCTAATCATATATATGACATTAGCGGTTAGGTTTGCAAGTGGACCTGATGAAGAATAAATTGAAGGTGATTGGTTGAGGGATGGATATTAAATATAATCGGCATTAGCAAAAACCGACTTACTCGATGCGCAATCATCAACTGCTACTTTTGATTTTTTTTCAAGACACATTATAACTATACTAGCAGCTAGTGTGATTACGTCTCTGCCTCTAACCATCTTGGTTTTATTTCTTGGATTTCCAGTTGCTGTGTCATGTCCTGTCCTGCTTATTAACGATTCATCAGTGCGATGAGATTGTCAGTATGCATAATCTGGCTAGCCAGGCCGTTACATGATTCAGTATCTTTGTTGGTTCCAGGCAGTTGTTCCGACCTCATTTAGAAACTCCGGCGCGTGATCATCAAACTGCTTGAAAATTGAAATTATTATTTATTAAAGCGTGGTTCAGGGAATCATGAAGTGGTTTCTAGCTAAGCAAACCAATCACCAATTAAAGCTTCAGCAGTTGCTGCTGATGCCACTGCTGCCGAGCAGTTTTGCATGCTGATTCTGAACACTCTGACGATGTTCATATGTGCTGACGCTCGGCATGCATGCTGATTGCAGTTTTGCAGGCGACTGTTTGCTGGTATGAAAAACTATGGTCTAAAGAAAAACACTACTAACTAGCAGAAAAAAAATATGATTTATTCAACCAACCTGATCGTAGAAATAGCCGTGGTGCATGGCACCATCCTATAAAGTTGCTAAAAATATGTAAATGGGAGTCTGGGATAAAATGTTGTAGCCACTAGCCAAGCAAGTAAACCAACCAATAATAAGTAAGCTCCACCTGTTTTGCTGCTAAATGCTACTGCATATTCTGCATAATTCAGAGTGACAAATGCTGTAGCGCCAAAATGGTCGTGTATTTGATACAAAGCATGCATGGCGTAGTGTTCATCATTGTACAGATGTTCAATTAACTTTTGTTTAAAGCAGCAGGCCTAGCTAGTAGGCGTGGCGCGCGCGCGGCGGCTGGTGCGGCAGCAGGTGGTCGCAGATGGCGGCGAACTCGGCGAGGGCCTCGGCGACCATCCCGGTCTTGCCCTTGGCGACGAGCATCCTGACGAGCGCGGCCACCCGCGCGTCCATCTGCTCCACGACCGCGGCAGCGTCCACTTCCAGCCGCCCAGGGCGGAGGACGAGGAGCTTGCGCGCGTGGCGCGCGGCGCGGCGCAGCGTGCCGGCGCGGGCGCACGCGTCGGCCAGCGCGGCAGCGTACCCCGTCGCGGCGCGGCTGGAGGAGCGCGCGGCGGGTGGGGCTTGAGCTGGGACCGCGGGCGCCGGGGACGACGGCGAGATGGGGCGCGCGGCGACGGCGAGGCTCAGGCGCGCCGATGGAGGAGCCTGGGCGTGGGCCTTGGACGACGGCGCGTTTGCGGCGCAGTGGTTGTGGTGGTGGTGGTGGTGGGGCGCTGGGAGAGGGAGCGGGTGCGCGCCGTGGACGTGGTGGTGCAGGGGCAGGGAGAGGGAGAGGGAGACGGCGGCGTCCATTGTGCTGTGCTGTGCTGGCCTGCTGGGGGAGACGACGGACGGAGAGGAGAGGCACAGCCACACGGTTATTCTGCTAAGCGGGTGGCGGCTCCAGGCCACGCCACGGGGCGTGGGTCCCGACGACGGCACGTCCGCACGGGCGCGGGAGGGAGAGGATGGGAACGACGTGGTGGAGGAGGCGGACACGCACACGGCGCCGGTGAGCTGAGCTGGGCGGACTGGACCGGGGACGGGGACGTCTCTGATGGGCGCCGCCGCGCTCCTCAGCGGTGGGCCGCGCGAATGCCGTGGGCTCTTTTTCTTGCTTCCAGAGAGACCGACCGAGACCAGCACCACCTGTTCCTGTTGGGAGGTGGGACGAAACGAAACCCGAGAGGATAGCCCACCGGAACGGAACCTCCGATCCTCTCCACGGTCAATCAATCATGTGCCATTGCTGTGCCCATGCCGTCCTGCCTCCGATCGCCGACCTTTGGTAAAGGTGCAGCAAGCATGCAGATGCAGTCAGACTGCTCAACAGTGTGCAGGAGCACGCATGCACTTTTTTTTTTTTTTTTTTGCAAGATCTAGACACAGACATGTACGCTCATGACAAATATCAAAATTAACAAAGTCAAATAGGCCACCCTAACTCTCAAGTCCAGAAGTTGAATCTAAGGCCTGATTCTGATTTAGTTTCTGGAAATTTTTAAGATTTCTTGTCATATCAAATATTTAGATATATATATAAAGCACTGAATATAAATAAAAAATAATAATTAATTATACAATTCGTTTGTAATTTATGGAGAAATCTTTTGAACCTAATTAATCTATGGTTGGACAATAATTGTCAAATACAAATAAAAATGGTACGGCAGACAAACCCAAAAAACTTCACCAATTAACTAAACAAGGCCTAAGTGAACAGATATACCACCACAGAGAACCTAACCTATATTCAGTCACCGTTAGATGCACCTTCAATTCAAAAAAAAAATCGATCTTGTTTATAGATGACAAGCAATTCTAAGTCCATTTAAATCTAAAAAATACCCCCCTCCCCCCCAAAAAAAACCTGGGTCGTAAGAAGTTTATTAGATTTTATTTGATTGTACTTATATCCACCTTAATCTATATACGCTGAGTTGAGTTGAAATTAAAGTTTGTTATTTTTTCTAATTGATAACTTGAGGTAGATAATATGAGTTTAGCCAAACAAGGTCTTAAGGTGCTCTGCACCTATAGCACCCCGAATCATGGTATATTTCTTCATTTTCACCACAACAGAGACATTGAACATATAGAACACTTAAATAATGATATTTTAGACATCCAGATCAACTTGCTCATATAGTTAGCCTATTTGGGACTACTTTGTTCGCTTTCAACTTCACTAGCCAAACATGGATAGCTCCAAATGCTGCTCCAGGATAAAAGGTAGAGTCGAAGGTCAACTCTAGGTTTTTTGTTATAGATGGATTCCGTCTCCAAAATGAGAATAGTTATAAAATCTTTCGATCAGCAAACAGTGATTATATATTCGTCTGATCCCGTTTCCTTTCGAAATGATAGATGAATATCTATCGTTTATTAATAGTTGAGGCGTGTGTCAACTTGCCGCTCTGCAGACTGCAGGTTATTATAGTTTACATATATATATATATATATACGACATTAATCCCCCCTAGACAAAGGCAAGGCAGCCATGCATGCGCCGCCAACAGGTTCCATGACACTGCCCATGCCCTCCTGCCCCTACCACCCATGGTTTTTTGCTTGCTTGCGAGTTGCAAGTTTGCAACGACGACACACACACCCCTCCGGACGACCGGACCCCCCAAGCATGGCAGGCAGCGCGCGTGCAGACAAGGCCGCACACGCACGAGGAGGCACGCGCGCACACATATATATATATAACCTCCTGGGACAGCAGCTCCGTCTACCGCGAACCGAACCAACAAGAAGAGGTAGAGAGGAAGAAGAACACGCCTCGTTGGGCTAGCTTGGGCATCATATATATCGATCATATCTTTGCCGCCATGCATGGCTCCATATATACCTAAGCCTAGCTAGCTAGCTAGCTAGGAGCCACCATCGATCATCAGCTAGCAGCTTCTTCTAGCTCTCTTCTCGATCTTGTCTTCTCTGAGAGCCGGCCGGCAAGCAAGGCATGGATGGAAAGGGCGCCAGCATAGCAAGCAAGGGGATTACCATGCCATAGCTGCCTTGCTAGCTAGAGAGTGAGCAGGCGCGCGCGCATGAAAGAGACCAACAAGGTCACGGCGGAGGCGATGGAGGAGGAGGAGGAGGAGGAGGAGGAGGAGGAGCGGTACGTGAAGGTGGGGACGAGGTTCTACCGGGTGACGATGAGGCCAAACGGCGGCGGTGGCGCCGGCGACGCCGTGGCGCGTCGTCGTCGTCGCCTCCACTACCTCGAGTCCTGCTACCTCTGCAAGCAGAGCATCGCCTGCGACCGCGACGTCTTCATGTACAAGTACGTGCGTGCGCCATCGCGCCATCGCTCGTCGTCTTCCCCTAGCTCTCATCACCTCCCTCCTTTCCCTGTTCGTTCGTTCCATGCATGCATCACACATGTGCACACAGGGGGGACGCGGCGTTCTGCAGCGAGGACTGCAGGGACGACCAGATGGACATGGACGAGGCGCTCCACGCGGCGGCGCGGCGCCACCGCCTCCTGCAGCGCTCTCCGGCGTCCGCCTCCTCGCAGTCGTCGCAGGCGGCGGCGTCGACCAGGCCTCCGCCGGTGATGCGCCGCCGCCCCACCATCGCCAACCTCGCCGCGCGCAACCCGCCCGTGGCCGCCAGCTAGCCAGTACCCGTGGCGGCCACTCCACTCGTCGACAAGCTTGCTCGGGCAGCGAGGACTCTTCAGTGCGGCTGCACCGATCAGCTAGCTGTAGGCCGTACCCGTACCTGTACGTAGGCTACCTAGGCATGGATGAGTGTGTTGCAGCCAGGAACCGTCGTCGCGGGATGAGTAGGGTGATTCTTTTCTGCCGCCATGGATGAGTTGCAGACTGCTTGCAGCAGGACGCCATTACCGCCGGCAGCAGCAGTTAGCTAGCTAGCAAGAGCTACGACGGAGCACGCACGGACTGACGATGGACGGCACGCAACTGGACGCTACGTAGAAACGAATAACGAAGCTTTGTGGTGACTTAGCTACCTACATGTACAAAATCAGTAGTAGTAAATTAAAAGATTAATTATATATTATTACCATGTGTTCTTGAGCTAAATTTCTAGCTTCATTATTTCATCTTCCTCTCGTTTTACTATTTACTTCATTTCTTGCATTTTTTTCTTCCCATGAGGTCCATCGATGTGACTTTTGAAATGGACGGGTGAGAAATTCAGAACGATGCGATCGAGTTAACAAGAGATATGGGCCTTGTTTAGTTTTCAACAAAAACCAAAAAGTTTTTAAAATTCTCCGTCACATCGAATCTTACGGCACATGTATGAAGCATTAAATATAAACGAAAATAAAAACTAATTATACAGTTTGTCTGTAAATCACGAAACAAATCTTTTGATCTTATTTAATTCATGATTGAACAATATTTACCACAAACAAACAAAAATACTACAGTAGCAAAATCCGAAAACATTTCACATCTAAACAAGGCCATCGTCGAGGTGCCACGGCATGCACACTTGTCTTCCATTAGTCTGAAGAAGGGCAGTTAATCCTAACCTTTTGTCCTAAACATAATCTCACTTGTACTACCTGCCAACTTTTTTTACCAGGGCTTAGCCTGCAAGATTTCAGACGCCTCATCATTTCATCCTTCACTTCTGTCTTCTGATTGATGACGATTCTTGTTTCTATTTTCATGCTCAAAATAATTGCAAGAAACTGGCAGCAACACAAGGGTAATAATTATAATTAAGCTAGCATCATGTTCCTTTGCTTTGCAGCAACCACACGTACTGATGAAAGCAAAAGCTTACCACCCATTATTTCTGTCCTGGTGTGGAAAGAAAAAGGGACAGTGCAGTGTTTAAGTCACAGTCAAGGACACTGCCACAGTGTGAATGTTTTCTAGTTGCACATACTTTGCACTGTCCATTCAGCATGTTCGTTTGCCATTCTCTCAATCATTCATCAAAGTTTTTCTTCCTCATAACAAATTAATAAATAATATTTTCAGACATAACTTATCATACCAAGCAAACATCAGAAACAAATTGCTTCTCTTTTCCAACAAAAGTATAATTTTAGAATAGTGTTAAGTCAACTGATTTGAAGTTTGACCAAATTTAAATTATGTAAAAATATTCTAATATTTGTCAAGTATCGTGATTCTTTATGAAATATTATAATATATTTATTAGAGCCATGCATGTTGATAATATGTCCTATTTAGAGTCACAAAATACTTTGACCATACCTGAAACCACATAGAGAAGTTTGCATTGATCTGCATGTCAACGTGATGCATCACCGTGCAATGATTTCAGACACTACAATTTATAACAAATTACCGAACGAATGCACTTTTGACCTTGAAATGATCCATGTTATTGATTGTTGAATGCTGTCAGCAAATGAGCAGACATATATGAGCAAGTGGGAGCAAATCTACCGTAAACACAACCAAGCGCACCGTTTTTTCTTTCAATGAACTGGAGGGACCGAAGTCCCTACAGGAAATATATTAAAGCAAAAAGAAGTTCAGAACGAATACACAAAAACAGAAACAGGATAAAAAGACCCGGACCAGCAGCAGCACAGGGAGTTCAGGAGAGTAGGAGACAAAGAAAGAAATAAAGAAAATAAGCCTACTCTTGCAAACTATTGTAGACTCTAAATCCATGAATCAAACTGGAATTGGAGACCAGGCTTGATCCTGTATTGAAGAAGGGAGGTCTCTATGAGAAAAACCCTCCGGCAACCTGCTAGGCTCGGCTGAATTCCTTTGAAGATGAGATCATTCCTCATCATCCATAGTGCCCAGCACATAAGAATAATCGTCTCCAAACCAAGCAAGCACACCGTTGGCACTACTTTTCCGGGATCCAAATTTACAAACAGATCACACGAAATCTAAAATTCAGCCACTATAGGCCCATACAGATATGTGAGTTGCTATATTTTAGGTGCTTCAAGTTTTAGACAAAACAACCAATCAGTACAATTAAAAAGACAACTTACGATAGATAGTAATTCATAATTTTTTCTACTAGTCCAACAAAGATAAGATCATGCTGTCTGAACAACTAAAAAGACCAGGCAGCTGAAATACAGGCTAAGGCCTTGTTTGGATGTTGTCGGATTCACTTCAATCCATATGTGTTGGTGTGGATTGGGGTGAAATTTAGTTCAAGTTCCACTCCAATCCACCTCAACCCATGTAGATTGATGTGAATCCGACTACATCAAAACAAGGCCTAAACTGTATTATTAATAAGTGACTCATGAGTGCAGCCAATGAAAGCCTAGCACAAAGTTAAAAGAGACCAACTGACCAACAAAGCGATGATTGTAACAGGTCTTGAATCCAAGTGGATGCAGTGCGTACGAGAATCCGTCGTCTTCGATCGTGGATGCTTCCACAGGCTAGACTAGAAATTTAGTGTGACGTTAACAACTTAACATGCGAATAATACAAACAATACGATGCCACTGGAGTCTGGAGATATTCCAAGAGCTCGAGTGTGACTGCAAGAAAAGGGGCCAGTGAGTCATGTGCCCCTTGGCTTCCTCACACCACCACCATATATGAGAAGGACAAGAGCGCCTATCAAACTTTGCAAAGGGAGGATTAAAGACTGAAGAGTGCACATCACTAGATGGAGAGGAAGACAGATGGAAAGGTCTGGGGATTCTTCTACCTGACAGCAATGTGATCATTATTCTGATTTCTAACAATATGCAACAAAGCGTGTTAGCCTTTGGTTGGTTTTACTCCACTACCATTATTTACCACTTCAAGAGAGGGACATATGATGAAAATTCTACTTCAGATCTGGTGCCAGTCCCAGTCTGAAACTCTGTGGAGGGGACGAGCTGCAGGTCTAGGATACTCTCGTTATCCTTTCTCTACATGACTACAGCAGAAAATTTAGTGAGAATCCTACTTACAATTTCTCAAACCGTGCAAGATCTACCAAGCTACGAAGTAGTAATAATGGTATATACGGTCGAACAAAACACAAACCCATACCAAGAATGAAACAAAACAAAAACAAATAACTCTGCACCCAACTAGGATCAGGATAAAACATGCTGGAAACAAAAGGGTAGCTATTCTCTGTAGCAATCTGATCCTTTCTGACCCTGTTTCCTGTTTAAGTTCAACTCAGTCAGAGTGGTAGCTTTCAGGCAAGCCAAACTGTCTGGTTTTGTTGAAAAAGTGCACCTGAATGAATTATCCGAGAAGCATAAAACAACATGAGTTTTCTGTAGTCAGGATAACCCAATATGGCCCCTTTTCCTAGAAATGTTGATTTGAGTCAGAATCACTATAATAGCACCTCAACACGGTATCACTCCATATTGTGCTTCCTATTTCTAGCACATAATATTTGTATCTGCAAATACCAGATTTGGAAGAAAAAAGTTTGAAAGGAATTTATTTTTTCCATAAAGTTCATCAGGAATTGATGTTTTCCATATGGGCCTAGCAGATTTCATTACAGGACAGCAAAAGAATGGGCACCCGTTCACTTTCAAAATGTAGTCCTATGCAAAAAACTAACGACCAGGAGCAGAACTCATGTATTTAAACTACCTTTTTCTAATATAATGATACACGCACTCGTGCGTATTGAAAAAAAAATGGGCACCCATGTTTAAGACAGCTCAGCATGAAAGACACCAAAACACAAATAAGCATCAATTAAAACGAAACATCCAAGCTCAGACCAGCCCAGCTACTACATAGAACTAATTGCCAAGAATGAATTATTGTGCTGAGGTCCAAAGGCATCTGCGACACGTAAACAGAAAACAAAAAGTTATATACCCAAAATATCTATCAACATACAGATGCTGTGTTCACAGTTCCATACTCGAGTCATTCTTGCTTGTGCAAGCAATCACAAACAGTAGACTTGAAAAAACAGAAAATAGGCACCATGGGTATCTTCAGGTTTTCAAGAAGCGGTCATGATAAAAGCTCATCAGAAAATATATACTCATTATCCCTTCTCTACCACAGAAAATTCTGTGAGAATCCCAATAGGTTCATAGGATTTTCAAAGGATTCTTTCTAAAAAAAAAGTAAAAAGGAACACAGATCACTAGCAAAGTAGCAATCCTTCCAATAATCCCCCAATACCACCCCTCATCCCCATAAAACTATCATATTGAGAGAGATATACTCCCTCCATTTATGATTTAGAGGTTGTTTATGATATGATTGTGCATACCAAGAAGTGATTAATTAGTATAGAGTTTTTTCCTATTTACCCTTATTAAATAGGACTGTGGGACACCAAAGGGATTCGGCTCGATTGGTTGTTGCAGCGTCTCCCGAGGCGGCTGAGACTGAAGCTCTCAAGCTCGAGTCGACGACCTCTAAGGGTCCCTTTGGTTGGACTTTTGAACCTGCTTTTGCTTTTGTAAAAGCCAAAAGTCAACCAAAGGGCCCAAAAGCCACAAGTGCTTTTCCCCAAAAGCAGCTTTTCTCGTAGTACAAATCCAAAAGCACCTCACCCCCCTGCTTTCACTGACTTTTGGGATCCGTTCAGTTTTTTTTCCAAAAGCCACGAGTGACCAACCAAATGACTTTTGGGTTTCTCAAAGCCCACATCCCACAGCAGTTTTTCAAAAGCTCAAAGCTCACAGTAGCTTTTCCAAAAGTCACAGCCCAACCAAATACACCCTAAATCCTATATGGAGGGAGTACTACTTTTTCTTCTCCAACAGTCTCTCAATATCTCTTCCTTTTTTGTGGCCACTAATATTTCTCTCATCTTTCCTCAAAGAAAAGAGAAGATACAACTCCCCCAATACCATGGGGACAATACCAACTATCATTTTTCGGTCATATTTTCTCTTACACTTTTATGGGACCCACCTTTCATATGAGTAGACTATCTCCAATAGGTGACCCACCCATATGGGCACCCAAACCCAAAATGGGTAGCAAGAGACCCAAAATCATCCTCCAATAGAGTACATATATAGGAGACCCATTTTGGGTTGCCTGAGAGGCACTAGTGCACAACCCAAATATTGATATCCTCACTCCTAGAAACTCATTTGCAGAAAGGATTCTATTTTGGGTCTTGTTGTTGGAGAATATATCGAATGAGTATTGAACCTTTTACCTGTAGTACTACTCAAACGTTGAATGAGTCTTGTATTTTGGGTATTGTTGTTGGAGATAAAGATATATTAGGGTACTGCTGCAGCATCTCCCCCTATAAATTAAGAAATTGATATTAGGCTACTCCAATATTATCCTATTGAGAGTTGTACCGGGAACTGTCGAAGATGCTCTTGCCCTGTTTTTACTCCTGTCCATAAAGTCAAGAATGGAATCTTTTGGGCAATTCAAGCTGCTTGATTTTATTCAAAAACTGCACCAAATCAAATTATCTGAAGATCCAATAACTCGGCCTTGTTTAGTTCCTCACACAAAAACTTTTCACTTATCCCGTCGAATCTTTCAACACATGCATGAAGCATTAAATGTAAATGACAAATAAAAACATTGTTGGCTGATAAAAAAAAAGTATAGTTTATAAGACAAGCGAACGAAGTACAATTGCACAGTTTGGTTGTAAATCGTGAGACGAACTTTTTAAGCCTAATTAGTCCATGATTAGTCATAATTGCTACAATAACCAACATATGCTAATGGTGAATTAATTAAGTTTAATAAATTTGTCTCACAATTTTCAGACGAGTTATGTAATTTCTTTTTTGATTAGTCTACGTTTAATGCTTCAAATGTGCGCCGATATATCCGACGTAACACCCAAAAGTTGTCTGCCGACTTGTGTGTCTAGTGCGAAATTATAAGAGAGGATTTGTGTTGCCCTTTCAAACAGTTCAGACCACCTTGTCCGAGGGTTCAGAAGTTTGTGTTGGAGAAGTGTAGGAAATGTAATCTTGCTTGGGTTGGCTTAAACAAGGTTGCTCCTCTACAGCCTGATGAGATGGAGTTTCTACTCGGCTTTCCAAAGGATCACACCAGAGGTGTCAGCAGGACAGAGAGGTCATGCCAGATTTGGCTTGGCTGAAAAAGTCAGAGAACAAAGTCCTGTTCGCTAATTTATTGTGAGAGAAACACTGTTGAATGACTGATAGATTCGGATGATAACTGGCTGTCACGCCACATATCAAATGATATCATCTCTCGTTTCTTTGAATTCAAAAGGCAGTCTCCCTAAAACAGAAACCTACAAAATATAGGTCGGGCTGCTTTGGCCTTCCTCTAACAATATTTCTCCTTGTTGAACACTTCTAATAGCTAACCAGATTAGTTCTACATTCTTGTTCTTCGCATTGCAGACCTGGACCTGCAGTAGGGGGTGGAAATCACCATGTAAGTCCCCATGTAAACTCTTATTGACTCGGTTGGCGGTTGACATGTGTTATTTGTGCCAGAAAGAGAGGAAAAAAAACATCATGGTTACATGAATAAGACTGAACAGAACAATCATATAATGAACAATCAGTGATTTCTAGGACTAGGACATTCGCTGTGCTAACACCAGTGCCACAAGGATCATCATCACCAGCCATCTTACTACCTTAATTTTAGTTCTTTGGCTACCGTACATGTTGTTTAGAAGTTTGAGGGTTTGTGACCCCCATGGGCCATAGCTCCAATTATTCCCATGCTTTCCCTAACAATAATGTCCAGCCAGATTAAAATTTTCATGTATGCAACATTGTCCACAAAGTCTAGCTTTTTGGTCCAAGATAAAAGACAATGTAATCGTTACTGCCACTGGTCTCCCACCATCCTCAGTCCATGAAAATTATACCAGACAACTAGCTAGAATTAGTGTGAGATTATATCAATTGGTTCTGAATAGGCAATGTGGCAGTGAATCCTGCCTGCCATGGCTTCAAAACAGGGCAATAAGCCAGCCAGAGATTTGCTTCCAGGGACCTCACTAGATTGTCTAGGCATGATATTATAATAATAAGCATGCCCATCTCAAAGAGTAAAATGAAATGATGTGTCCTCATCGACACATATTATTGAAAACAAAACAAGCACATTACGAAGGAAAAAGGCATCTTTGGCTTGTTTCTTCAGTCTTGTGCAGTAGGCGAGTTGTGTTTTCCAGTCTAAAAATTGATGTTCAATCTGTACACTCGTTAACACATTATGGTGTGTGTGGGGTGGGGGGATCACATCTCCAAGACTAGTTATTCCATCTACTACCTAGAAGGATCCACAAGACAAGGTTAAGCACATTTAGATTTAGCACAGAAAAAGAGGAACAAAATACCATACCCCCACTATGGCTTGGGATGAGCATCAGTATCCGAGGAAGCGGCAGCAGTGGTGGTGGGCTTGTTGCTGCGGAGGTCGTCTATGATGCCACCAAGCTCACGCCGCGCGGACTCCCTTCCAAACATGAAGCCATACCTGCAACACAAGAGGCATGTCGCGGGAGATCTAGAATGCTCCGAACGAACAAGAATCATCAGGATGGGAGATTGCGGGGGTACCAGAAGGAGACGGCGGAGAAGACTCCCGCAGCTGCCACCGTCTCAAGCAGGGTCAGCTTCTTCGCCTGCATCGCCCGCTGAGAATTGGGAAAGATGGGAGTCGGGTCAGCCGCTAGCTGCGCGGTCCACAAATTCAGTAAGGAGGTTGCATAGAAGACCCGAGATAGAAAGGCCGAGCGAGCTCACCTCCGTTTTGCTGTGCCACCGCGAGGTGTAGTTGGGGAAGACGAGGCGACCGAAGGCGGCGATGGTTGGGGAAGGAGAGGGACGGAGGATTGGAGGAAGGCTGCCACCTACCGGTGCCGGCACGAGACGACCTTCGCCGGCAAGGTAGCAGCAGATCGGGGAGGTGCCGGCGGCGGCCGACGAAGGCTTGCGGACTTGCAGTTCTAGCCGAGCCCACGGCCCATGGGATGGAGAGCGACTAGGATGAATGGTTGGGCTGAGCCTTTGGGCTTTTTATTTACTGGCATTTTCGTAGATGGGGAGTTTAAGTAGTATCTACTATCAAGTTCCACTCCGCAAAATATCTATGGATTGATTTTTGAAGACTCACGTCCACTGGACAAAACACAGAAGAGTATTTTTTTTTCTGTTCTAAATTTAAAGTCATTGACTTGTCTAGTTACATAGTTTTTTTCTTAAATTTATGTAATGTCTACATATATAGTAAAAATTATATATCTATGAAATCAAAATTAGATTTATAACTGAATGAAGAGAGTACATGATATGACACTAACACTCCATAACCATTTTTCCGTTCCACTCGAGATGAGAGAGTCCCTAATGAGTTCTCCTAAATCAAAAAAATTTAAGTTTGATTAATTTTATATGAAAGATACTAACATCTATCATAGCAAAATAATATATATGAAAACGTAATTACTATTGTATCTAACTATAATAATTTTGTGTTACACATATTAGCATTGTTTATAAGTTTTAAAAATTGATTAAAGATAAGTCCAGAAGTTGGTTTCAAAAAATTGGCTAAGGAGTAACAGTTAGCACACACCAGACTCATACCACTCCTCATGCACGTCTGCAACACACGTTGGGTATGAGAATTCTTGCTGAATTTTCATTTGCGTATTGAAATCACAAATTCACAATCGATCTTCACATGTAGTATAGCCTGTTCAGAGAATTGTTCTTTTCTCCTGCTGTATATACCTCCTATACACACAAACTTCGGAATTTGGAAGACAGCCGGAGGAGGGCCAGAACGGGACGCCGGAGTGTATTCCGGCAACACTCCCGCCGCCACTGTCACCTCTTCGTCGGCAGTCTGCCGTCGCCTCCTTTCTTTTTGTCAGCGGCCAGCGGCGGTGGCGGCTCCATCTGCAGCACCCGTTCGAGCTCCTCGACGACGTCCCTCATCGACGGCCGCTCCTTGGGGTTCTTGCCAAGGCAGCGGTCAGCGAGTCTGGCCACCTCGCGCGCGGCAGCCAGCGGGTACCGGCCGCCCAGCCGCGGGTCCATGATGGCCCGGAACCCAGCACTGTCCGGCGGGTGCTGCCGCACCCACCCCAGCAGCTTCTGCTCCTCCGCGGGGCGGCTGCGCTCCAGCGACCGCCGCCCCGTCAGGATCTCGTACAGCACCACGCCGAAGCTCCACACGTCGCTCTTTGCCGTCAAGTGCCCTGTCTCGATGTAGTCTGGCGCCGCGTACCCGTGCGTTCCCACCACCTGAGCCATCACAGCCAGTCAGTTCAGAGCTTCAGATGCGAGCACACAATGCAAGAAGAAAAATCATGAGCACGCACCGCGGTGGAGACGTGTGTTTTCCCTTCGGTTGGACCCTCCCTTGCCAGGCCAAAATCCGACAGTTTTGGCTTGAATTCGGCGTCTAGAAGGATGTTGGACGCTTTGAAATCCCTGTAGATCACCTGCCACACCAAAAGACTGGATCAGATCTTGACCACTTATTACACAATCTCGGTATTCTTCAAAATTTTTGAAGACAAATTCAGCTAAAAAGTTGTGTGCATGGTTAACGTGGTTTGGTTCAGAGTTCAAAGTTTCAGAGAGAGCGACCTGAACTTCAGGCACTCCTTCATGGAGGTAATCCAGACCCCGTGCAGCACCGATCATGATCTGCAGCCTCTGTCTCCATGAAAGGGGAGGATGTGCTCGGTTGAACAGGTGGTCATCCAAACTCTTGTTGGGCATGAACTCGTAGACCAGCAGCCTGTGCTTGCTTGCTTCTGAATCCACTGCGCAATAGCCGATCAGCTTTACGAGATTCGGGTGCTCAAGAACACCAAGGAATTGGACTTCAGCAAGCCATTGCTTGTGCCCCTGAAATCAGATTATTTAAAAGAAACTCATTAAGTGTTATATTCCTTAAAAATAAATAAGTACAGTATATCTAGTGAACTGCTATTTATTCATTTAAAATAAATAAGCACACTTATTAAGGAACACAGGTCAATACTTGAGATTTGCATGAAACTGCTTTCATATATTTATACTTGTGTTTGTGTATAGTATAATTGAAACGTTCAGGAAATTCTCTTTGTGTCCTTGTATCTAATTATTGGTGTGATCAGACGTTCAGGAAATTCTCTTTGTGTCCTTGTATCTAATTATTGGTGTGATCAGACTTGCAGCAATGTTTATATCGTGACGCTGATCATAGGTTGACTTATGATGCCATCTTGACTAATATTCACATGGTCCAATCTACGATTCCCATTGATAATGACATGTGTGGATGTCCTTGTCCAGTTGGTTGGACCGATATTCTCTTTGAAGCTATCCAAGCAAATATTTATGTGTTTAAGATTGTCATCAAGCTCAAGTTATCTAATGGCTTCACTGCAAACCAACAACCTTCTGAGTTTGATTTTAGGTTTAGATCCATATCAGGGGACAAAGGCAGTTTGTGGCTTTGTGCACCCACCAGCAATAATGATTTAGTAAAATCGCGTAATGTTCATACACCAGATATGACAAATCCACGGAGTTTGGCCACTGTGGACAAGAGGTCCTGAGAAATTTCAGCCAATATAATAATATTATACATCTCTTGTAGAGTGAAAAATCTGATAAACCTACCACTACCAATTCTCTTTTAAATGCTAAGTTGCAAATTACTCTGTAAATTTGTAGGGCTCCACGAATTCGCAGCTTTGCTAAGTGTGGTTAAGAAGTCCGATTAATCCGCACCAGAAAAATTCGCGCTTTCTGATGAACAACCTTTGACATGGCATGAGAAATTTTAAGCAGCCCAAATAATGCAGAGCAGACCTGGAGGCTGCGCTGGTTGAGGCGCTTGACGGCGAGCACGACGCGGGCGCCGGAGGCGGAGCGGAAGAAGGCGCGGTAGACGGAGCCGAAGCCGCCCTCGCCGAGCTTGAGCGCGCGGCTGAAGCCGTTGGTGGCGCTGCCGAGCTCGTCGAGGTCGAACACCCGGAGCCGCTGCGCGCCCCGCTCCTCCGACAGCTCCTGGATGGTCCGCGTGGGCGTGGACGCCGCCGACGCCTTGGTCTTGCTGTGCACGCCGCCGGAAGAGGAGGGAGAGGAGGACGACGACGACGCCGGGGCCGACTTGGCCGCCGGCGTCCGGGCGCCGGACCGCGGGTGCTGGGATTTGGACCCGCCGCCGCTCCTGAACGTGAAGCACCCCATTCGACGACGAGGCCGGCGGCCGGGCGGGGCGTGCACTGCAGCGCCTGCCGGTAGAACTTTGAGGCGGAGGAGGGAGGCACGCGGACGGACGGATTTGTTGGAAGAGAAATTGGCAGACGCGTCGCTGTAGTGTGCCCGGTTGGGATTGGAATTGGTTGGGGAATTGACCGTGAAGACGAAAGATGACGAACAAGTGTGGTGTGGAGAAAAGAGAGGATTTCGTGGGGGGGGAGAGGAAGTGAGGAGCTGTCTCAAATGGTGTGGGTTCCCATGGAGAAAGGAAGAAGAAGAAGATGTCGATTGAAGCAGGGATGAGGATGGAGACTGGAGAGCAAGTGAGGGAAGGAAGCGGCGGCCCGCGAGGTGAGAGATGAGAGGGGAGGAGGAGGAGGTTTGGACCGGACGGGAAGAAACAAGAAAGAGGCCCGCCGCCCGCGGCCTTGACGAAGGCAGCGCCGGTGCCCGGCAGGTGCAAGGAAATGAGCGAGCTCGCAGTCCACGCACACACGTGGTGGCACTGGTGCTGGTAAAATAGGGTGACGGCGACGGCGATGGCAGTGCGCGCTGTGAATCGGCTGAGGACGGACGCGAGCGCGGAGCCGCGGAGGGAACAAGGAAGGGCCGTCAAGTAAGGCCTTGTTTAGTTCACATTAAAATCCAAAAAGTTTTCAAGATTCCCCGTCACATCGAATCTTGCGGTACATGTATAAAACATTAAATATAGACAAAAACAAAAACTAATTACACAGTTTATCTGTAAATTACGAGACAAATCTTTTGATTCTAGTTAGTTTATGACTGGACAATATTTGTTATATAAAAATGAAAATGCTACAGTAGCGAAATCCTAAATTTTTTTCCGAACTAAACAAGGCCTAAATAAAATAAAATAGGGTGACGTCGACTTGGCGCGCGCCACCGGCCACCTGTCCAACCCCCAACGCCCACATTCCCCAGACCCAAAACCAAAAGGCTCGTGCCTCAGCAACCGCCCTGCTCCGGTCTCATCAGATCAGGATTATTTTTTAAAGTTCAACCAAATACTATCGGTCTCGGAAGTATGAAAATTTTGATTTCTGAAGATTCGAACAATATCAGAATTGACTAGGTTTACAAAAGATTGTCTCAGCAGTTTATAATTCAAATATATTTGTTATGATATAATATTACATGATTTAATCTAACATATTATTACCTACCATAAATAGTGTTATATTTTATAGACATTTGATCTACTCCCTTCATCCCAAATTATAAGGTATTTTAAAAATCTTGAAAAGTCAATGCATCTCAAGTTTGATCACAATTATATAATAAATTATAAAAATTTATGAGATGAACTAGATATACTATAAAAATATAATTAACGAAGAATCCAATAATATTTAGTTGGTATCATAAATGTTATTATATAATTTTGGTCAAATTTGAAATATTTTGACTCTCCAAGATTCTTGAAATGTCTTATAATTTGGGATAGAGGAAGTACCCTATTTGTCTATTTATCGGAGTCATTTTACTTAAAGAAAATCTTTAAGAATCGAAGTCATCTAAGTTAGGGATCACTATTTTCATCTTTTCCTAAGCACATACGAGTTCTTTTACTCGTCTAGTTAATACAACCATAAGTTTTTCTCCTTAATCAGTGCTTACCATCCTAAAATGGTTTCGATAAATGGACACAAGGAGTATTTAACTTCTTGGTAAACGAGAATTCTATTTCACTTTTGGAACGAAGAAGAATAGAGAGAGAACAGATGAGAGCACCTTTTTGGCCTTGTTTAGTTCCAAAAAAATTGCAAAAACTTTTAGATTTCTCGTCAAATTGAACTTTGCGGCACATATATGGAGCATTAAATATAGATAAAAGAAATAATTAATTGCACAATTTACTTATAATTTGAGAGACGAATCTTTTGAGCCTAGTTAGTCCATAATTGGACAATATTTTCCAATTTTTTTTTGAACTAAGGCCTTGTTTAGTTCACGCAAAAAATCAAAAACTTTTTAAGATTCTCTGTCATATCAAATCTTACGGCATATGTATGGAGCATTAAATATAGACAAAAATAAAAACTAATTATACAGTTTGTCTGTAAATCATGAGATGAATATTTTGAACCTAATTAATCTATAATTAGATAATATTTATCAAAAAAAATAAAAATACTATAATACCAAAATTCAAAATATCTTTAGAACTAAACAAGATCTAAACAAGGCCAACTTGAAAGCCGTATATATCTTTAGGCCTTGTTTAGTTGCCAGAAAATTTTACAAAATTTTTCACATTCACCGTCACATCGAATCTTTAGACGCATGCATAGAGTATTAAATATAGACGAAAATAAAAACTAATTGCACATTTTGGTCGGAATTGACGAGACGAATCTTTTGAGCCTAGTTAGTCTATAATTGGACAATATTTGTCAAATACAAACGAAAATGATACGGTGTCGATTTTCTAAAAATTTTCGGAACTAAACAAGATGCTGGTGGGTGGTGGTTGCGTCGCCGTCACAGCAGCAGCTGCAGCACATGGGTCCATCAAAAGCCCGCAGGAATCACGAATCAGGATGCAGGTGTCGGTAAAACCCACACTGCACGGACGGGACGGCCCCCACTCGCTGACGCCGCTGCTGACCTCGGCGGCAGCACAGTCATTGCTGGTTGACCGTGGACACGACGACATGCTTCTTCTTGTTCATGCCCC
>Ga0182004_10000948_pt1 | contig 19917 bp, 20 predicted proteins | sample Sormic07211540_1_FD_120479 | JGI IMG/M metagenome (GOLD analysis project Ga0182004, IMG submission 120479) | Endophyte microbial communities from Sorghum bicolor roots, Mead, Nebraska, USA - 072115-40_1 MetaG | ecosystem: Host-associated > Plants > Roots > Unclassified | place: USA: Nebraska...
GAGCTAATATGGGTTTCATTAGTGGTACATACATATAGATAATTTCTTCAGCTTGAACCAATCGCAGCTATCTCATACAGGTTCTACAAGCCTCGCCCGAACTGAATTCTGATCTGTTATAGGCTCGATGCTGCCATTTTAAAGATAATATGTCAGTATTCTGCTGAAAAACTTTAAATAGAAAAAGATAAAGAGGGATGCTGTCTAGTAATACTAAATAAACTTACCTATAAAGTATTTCTCCTCCATTTATCACCTTCTTTGATATCAAAGTAGGAGCCAGATCCTCTAAAATATGCAGCTGCTCTTCTATCTCCCCTATTAGTAAAAAAGACAATACGATCAGCATAGCTCAGGAAACATCAAGTATAATTTGGAAGGTACACGGATCAAGTGATCCTCATTACCAATCTCTTCTATCTCCAAGTTGTTGGCAAGAATATTGTGGAAAAGTTCCTGTTTCGTGATAAGTGAATTCTTGGTAGAACGAGAAATATCGCAGACTATGTCAAATGTGGTATGTAGCGAAGCCATCCTTTCTTGAGTATCCACTGAGTCTACTTCATTGATTTTGTCTTTATCAGTAAAGAAGACAGGACTATCTTCCTGCAAGGAAAAGGTTCATTTGGTCAGGAAATAACCAACAGGCAAATGAACTGGAACAACCTTGGAATTGTAATTCTTCCAACTATTATTACAGGCTACAGCAAAAGAAAATAACAGAGCGGGAAGCAAGACATCTATTAGTCAGACACCATGTCATACGTAGAAAACCAAGAGTAACACTCCTTGTTTATAATGCATTTGAGCATTTCTACAGACAACAAAAGAGAAATGGTCATTCTGTCTAACAAACTTATTACTGCACCTCAGGGTATAAAATTCCAAGTTTATTGGTAAGTTGCTCTGATTATTAGTAGTCTGATGTCTGGCTTTTTCCCAAAGCATCAACAACTGCAGTGCTACCATTCTAGGAATTATTAAACAGTCATATATACCTATTTCCTGAATATTGTGTTAGATGAAGCTAGTTACTAGTTAGTTAAGAAATCTATTTGACACAACCCACATTAACGTTGTTAAGATACAGAATTAAATGCAGAAAGAGCTGTCCATAGTTATTCCTGCAAACTGGGTTTTTAAAGAAATCAGAATCCAAAGCACAAGCATTTGTTAGTAGTGTATGTTATTGACTATAGCATCTGTGATCTTCTAGCATGCAATTATGTGCTATACAAACAGATAACAATTTAATGTGATGGATGGGTTGTCAAAAAAGATAATGTGATGGATGGGAATCAGATACCTCAAATGACTTGTTAAAACTTGATGAGTCTTCTGAGATTATGCCCTTTTCAGCTGTAGTCGTATGTTCCATTCCATCATAATAAGAAGGGCTTCCTCCTTCAAATTTTAACGATGTATTTAGTGATCTGCGGGCAGAACTGGCTGAACGTGGTTCACTAATGTGTCCACATGTGACCTTGGGTTTCTCAAGTGGAGTCGGCAATGGCCTATTTGGAGTCTGCATTGCAGGTGTTCCAGACAACAATGGTGACTCTGAGGTCCCTTGTTTTGGTGTACTCTCTTGACAACAAGAGGTCAAATGACGGCTTGGAGTAGCAGAAATTTCAGAGTTCACTGGAGCTGGAGCATGTTCATCTTGCTTTTTAGGGTTTCTGTCTGACCCTTCTGTATCATAAGCGTTCACAGAGCTCAGCTCTGCTGGATCAGATAGCAATTGAGTCTTTTCAGTTCCATCAGCAATGATTTTCTGCGACATGAGTTTTTGAAAAGATTGTGGAAAGTGGGAAGCATTTGAGAGTTCCTCCTCAGCGGCACCCTGCATAGGTGGCTCAGCAGCATGCCCATTATGTACTGCCTCAAGATATAACTTATCCCTTGGCCTTGAATTAAAGGGTTCCGGTAGGATTGCCTCAGGAATATCTGCACCCTGCATAAATAACAATTTGCAATGAGAATGCTGAGTGAGTCATTAATTTATCATGGCTTGAAGACTAACATAATCAAAAGTGCATATAGGTCAACCCCTAAAAAAGAACATATAACTATATAGGTTCACTTGAAATGAGAAGACAGAACTTCAGTTAAAATGCTCTTAACAAATTAAAGGAAATATCATACATTCATACTGTGAACATCATTAATTAACTACTACCTAAGCAAGGGCTAATTAAATTAAGTTTAGTACCTTATGATGAGCATCCAAAAATCTCAAAAGCTTTGAGTAAAAAGCCTCGCAAATTGTCATGGATGGAGACTGATCAGGGCTTGTGCATTCCACAACATCCATTACAAGTGTGATTTCCATATCAGCATACATGCATAGGCTCTTCTCATCATGTACTAGTATCCTCTTTATCTGGATTGCCTCTGGGAATAAATGTTTCATCTGGGCCAAATGACTGTATAACAACTTCCTGTAACGCAGAAAGATTATCATCCAACTGCAACAAACAAACAAATAATAATAATCCATATAGATACTTTCATCGTCATTACTACCTTTTTGCGAGTATCTCCACCTGGGTGGCAATATTATTAAATGTAGCCATCTTCTTCCGTAGGTGAAGCAATCTTATAGAACTCTCCATTCTATTGAAAAGATTCAGCAAATCCTTGTGTCTTCCATTTTGAACAAGAAAGACAAGGTGAATAATCATGGCTAGGCAGCACACATATGCATGAGATATTGAGATGAGAATAGAATGACTCACTTCTCAAGAAGTTCAATGCTTTCTGGAAAAAGAGATCGGCTACCACTAGGCGAAACACTTTCATTATAGTCTTCTTCATCTGTCTCACCCTCATCTTCCACCAGCTGATATGCAAATCTGTCTTTGTACCTCTCTGCAAGCAAATTCCTTGCCAGTGAACTCACAACAACCCCTTTGCTTCTAGATTCACGTTTTTCTGGAGTGGGTGATTCGATTTCACTTCCACCATCTTCTGTCTCAGCTTTCATCTTATGCATAGTTGAAGGGCTACTTGAATCATTATCATTAGACACTTGAGAAAATCCTTTCTCAAGGTCAAGCTGAGTAGTATTTGCCTCACTCATTTTCAGCTCCAAACACTACAATAATGGGACCATAAGTAATATGCTCCAAACTAAATCAAACACAAATCCTGAATGCATAGAATTACGTGGGTGAACTTCATAAAGTAGTACAATACAATGTTATCCAAGAGTAGCAAACATCAACATATATGGCCATACTCATACCCATATCCCCTAGCAATGCCACAAGGTACTTCACAACTATCCAATCACGAATAAATATTAATTACTTCAAAAAAATCTACTTGTGGAAATATACATGAATTAGGCCCAATCTGTGCAGGATATGGTTTTGGGCACTGTAGCACTTTCGTTTGTATTCGGTAATTATTATCCAACCATGGACTAACTAGGTTCAAAAGATTCGTCTCGCAAATTACAGGTAAACTATATAATTAGTTATTTTTTATCTATATTTAATGCTTCATGCATTTGTCTAAAGATTCGATGTGATGGAGAATCTTGAAAAATTTTGGGAACTAAACAAGGCCTAAATCCAGTGTTTTACATCCACCAGAATTTAGTGACAAGAGTGTGACAGAATGCGAGGTATCTTAAATTCGTTACCCCACCCCCTCCCCTACACAACAAAAACGCTGGACAGAGATATCTGCGCTAAAGGAAAACACATGTCCTATGAACTATGAAGTGCGCTAAAGGAAACCACGAAATTCTAGTTTGCCATCCCGCAAAACTGAATCCAAAATTCGGGTGGAAATAATTAACTAAATAACTGAAAATTTGAGTGAGGACTGCCCACAAATTCCGCAAACCCTAGACGTTACCTCAAGACAGCACAACAGCTGACCAGACAAACCACTGCACCACTCAAACCAGCGCTTGCTAACTAAAGAGCTGCGCCACTCAAACCAGCGCCTGCCGACTAAAGAGGCGAAACAAGTGGCCTTCCGGAGGGCGCATGGGAGCACACCCGTGTGGCAATGGGAGTGTGGGACACGAAACGAAAGCATCGCATAATTCGCAGAGCAACAAGCTAACAGAGGACTAGATCTTGAAAGTATACCTACAGATAGAGCTCGGGGTGCGCTCGGTGTCTCGAATCCGGAGGAGCACGGCGCTCCGGCTCAGGATATCGCCACGGGACTCGGCCGGCGGCGGCGGTAGTGGAGGGGAGGGGGAGGGGAAAAAACGAAAGCGGAGGGCGCGGACCGCTTCAAAGTGTCGAAGCAAACCAAAGCGAACGCATCTACAAAGTCGAGCCCAACGGCTATATTTTCGGGCCACTTTTATACGTCATCATAAACGAGCCGTGGGCCGTTTTGTGTTTCGCGTTTTCAGCCCACTTTCCGTGCTACATGTAGGCCGGCCCATTCCGACCCATAGTTTGTCTCCCCCACTACGGCCGAAACCGGATCGCAGCGAAAATGGATGCACGGCAGGGGTGCGCCGCCGACTCCGAGCTGGAGCTGGCGCGGGCGCGGGCGCGGTGCGTCGCGCTGCAGGACCATCTTGCCGCTTCGCCGGACCTGCCACGCCATCCCGCGCTCCGCTCCCTCCTCCGCCTCGTCGACGCCGAGCTGCGCTTCCTCTCCTCGCTCCGCCCCGCCGCGGCCACGCCGCTCTCCTCCAACCTGCCCCACCTCGCGGCGCTCCACCTCGTCCTCACCCACCCAGCCGTGCGGAGCCCGTCCCGGCTCTCGCCGCTCCCGGGGGTCGACTTCGCCTGCGCCTTCCGCGGCCGGCCCGCGTGGGTGCTCGTCTCTGCGAGCAACCCCGTCAGGCTCGCCTGGGCCCCGCCCGGGGGCCTCCGCGCTCGCTTCGCTGCGGCGCTGGACGCCGCGCGCGGTGCCCCGCCCGCTACGCGTCCCGAGAAGCTGCTCCTCGTCTTCTCCCGCGGTGTCGGCGTGGATATCGCGCGGGGGCTCGCCGAGGACTTCGAGGCCGTGGACACTGACTTGCTCGAGGAGTTCATTGGCGACTCCGAGGAGGAGGATGGGGACGGGTGGGTTGCCGTCAGCTTCAACCCGAGTGAGGACCTTAGGAATTTCAGGGCGTTCGAGATTGATGTCGTGGAGAGTGCTGGCGAGGTTTTGCTGCCACCAGAAGCCGCGGTGGCTGAGGGAAGTGCTGATGAGGAGCCTTTGAGTTTCGAGGGAGCATTTGGTGCCTTTATGGGGAAGATGCGGAGGGAATCGAGGGAGCTGGTGAATTTGGACACCACCGCGCTGGTTGCTATAGTGTCAGGGATCAGCAATGGCGGGGTAGGGAAGCTGATGGCTACACCTGAGGCAGAGACCAGAGCAAGGTTCAAGTGCAACTACAAGTTCGTCATGGATCAGGTCGCTTGGAAATGTTTCCTTTACAGCCGAGGAGCCAGTCTTTCATCACCCAGTTCTAAATATTGTTGATCAGTTGTTAACTGCAATCAAGTACACAGATTTAATTGTGTTTCATTGTGATTTCTGTAAGGAAGCCCACATCAAACACTTACTTGAATATTCAGAAAATATGTTTCTGCAAAGAGTGAATCTATATTAGAGCACTGTGTACTACTTACAAAAGAATACCATGCTGTCGATCTTGTCTTGAATTATTTCATGCTTGCTTTGTAGGCACAACCCGAACTGCAGTTTCCAATACTCATAGATTTGGGGAAAGCAGTGGAGGGGAAGCAATGTATCATATGTGAAACTGTCAACTTGGAGTTCAAAGAAATTGTTTCGATGTGTGGTGGAGCTGAAGAGAACATCAGAGCAAGACATTTGTTGAAACAACTCACGTAAGTTCTGTTACATAGCTAATTTGATTTCTGTGGGTACAGTATTTTGTGCCACTATATAGTAGCTCTAATTTGGAATTTTGAGGGCGATTCTTCTGTTAGCAGCTTTGAATTTTGAGTGCGACTCTTCTGTTACCATATATTGCTTACAACGTTTAAGACATAACACATCATCAGGTTTCCTTTTGAGAACTTACACATGATCAAGTTCATGAAGCGGACTTTTGCTCTTTCATTTCCTATCTTTATGTGCATTTCATTTGTTAGGTACATGTAGTGCCCAAAGGTTGTATGATATTCTTGTTCATCTGATCCTTATACTGAGTGATATATGTAGAATTGTAGATGCACTGAGGTACTTCAAGATTGTTTGTAGTAAAGTATTGTATGATTTTCATTTCAACCTTGTGTTTTGTGGACATGTCCTTAGTACTCCTACACTGGCAGCCCAGTATAAGTTTCATAATGAACTCAATATGAATTGGTCGAACTGGTACTTTCATTCTGTGTACTTAAAAATGTACTCCATATTTTCGAAATTGGTAGATAACTGAAACTGCTTTTGCTTCTAGTAACACTGAGTGAAACATGCTGCATCTGCTAGCTAGCTTTTTTCCTGCCCTCTTCATCTGCGCAAATATTTGTTCTCGAACCTAGCTAATATTTTCCTGTCCATATAAATTGCTGTCATATCCCAGAGGTACTACAACCGTGGTAGACTAGGAACTCTCTTATTTTCCACAAGTCACTGTTTATCATATCCAGTGTGTTTGGAGCTTGCTAATGGCCTTGAATTCATTTTTTTAAACCACGCAAGTACGCAAACTGTATCTTACAGAGTATGTACCAACACTTTTTGGACCTGCAGCACTGTCCCAGACAGTCCTTCAACACGAATGATGGATCTTCCAACCACAAGGAAGCTCGCGATGAAGACCAAAATTGTTTTTGGCACAGGTGACTATTGGCGAGCTCCTACTTTGACTGCTAACATGGGATTTGTAAGAGCTGTTTCACAGTATGGTTTGCCCTTGCTAACCATCGAGCACCGACCTCGGGCATTGATTGGTCTGTGACAGTGAGTATGCCATAACTAATTACAGGTGTTTGAGATCCGAGAGTTGTAATTCTTTTTTTTTTTTTTTGATTCATAGAGAGTTGTAATTCTGCCTCTTCTGAACATGAAACTATCTGAAGTTCTGGCAATTTTAGTTCTACTCCTAGAACTATGGTGAGGTGATGTCCTAGTTTACTCTAGTGTCTAGTCCTGATAGCTTTGTCCACAACTGTATCTCGACCCACTGGGAGTTTATTCGAGCGACAATGGTTACTGTCTGTACTTAGTATCCTTGACGACAAAGTCAAGCATAGCATATGTAGGAGTAGCTTTTAAGTCTTCAGCATAGCTATGTACAGTGAGAGAAGAGGTGCAGTATAAAATAATGCAGTATGGATGAACGCATGAGCATGACACATTTTGAAATGGCTCGTTGACAGCGTTAAGTGTTACAACTGATTATGCATACTGAATTGCTAGTCGTACGAGATTATTTCAACTCACAGGACATTTTTTTATCGCGAAAAAACAAACTACACGATTAATCATCCATCAGTGTGGAGCGATATAAACGAAAATACAAAAATAAAATATGCTGCGTCAACCTTGGCCCTGGCCGGCTGCCCTTTGCATTTCAACAATAGCATATAGCTGCCATTACGTTTTGAGCGATATTACATCCATCTAGCAAGAAAAGTATTATTGATGACCATAAGAAATCCTTACATTTTTCAAACAAAATGATATTAGAACATAAGACGCTATATGTGAAATTGACGATTCTCGTACAGATGAACATGGATTATATTTCCATCCACACCAACACTGGGGCATAACTTGATTGTTCTTTCCAACCCTGAGCTATTAGCTGTTAAATTGTACAGACATTGAATAGTTTTGACTGAAGCCACCCAGGGTAGCACTCAAAATCGAGAATCCTCCTCTGAAGCCCATCGACAAAGTCGTGTTCAGAAAAAGGAGGGAAACAAACTAGTAGGATTTTCCACAGTGAATCAAGCTCCCAGCACCCAAGAAAAGACCAAAAATTGCAGCGCTGCCAACAGTGGTTTGTCCAATGTATCTGATCTTTAGCAATCCAGGGATCTGTGCAACAGAATATCAAACTGATTAGCATTCATGATAACCCCAAAAAACAACTCTAAATTTTTATTTCAGATAGTGCACAATCAAGTAAATCTTAGCTAAGGTTAACGAAGTGCACAATCAAGAGTCAAGACCTAATCAATTTGAATCCTTTGAATATTGAAGGACAGGGTAATCAATTTATTTCCTAGTACTGTTTGGAAGCATCAGTATCCAAAAGTTTATGAAAGAATGACACGAAACCAAATATTGAAAGGGAAATCACATAGAAGCCCTATCATAGTGGTTTTGTGTATAACAAAGCAAACAGTGTATGAGTACCTTGTATCTGAATGCCTCAAAAGTTCCATAGCAAGCACCTGCGGAGGAAGAAGGAAAAACATGTCAATTAGTAACTTGGTACTCTTATGCTATGGCAACAGAAAGAAGAAAACATATACCATTTATTTCCATGATATTCGTATCCTAGGAGGCACATGGGCACAAGAGCACTTTGAGAACTACCAACTCCCTCCGGTCATACAAGGATGAAATTTAGGACAGAAAAAGTTACACTGCATGCAGGCTAATTAGGCTGCCTTAAACAACTTCTAATGAGCGTTGGGAATATAAGTAACTTGATTAGAGCTACACCTTGAAAGCAACAATTGCATAATAGTTATTGCACGAAAGAAGCAAGCCAAGCATGTTAGGTACTCCTTGATGCACTGGTCAACACAATCCCCATAAAAATAATAAAAGTCCACAGACACGCCTTTTCTGCCTTATTACAAAACCCAAAAGTAATGACTATCAAGGTAAGAAAGCCAGACTGGTAGCCTAATACATGACCACATCCACCCCTTCAAGTCATCAGTATTCTCTCCACGAGCTAAATACAAAACCACCAAGCGAATGACAACTTTTTGACAGAAAATACCAGTAACTTGGCATACAGACAATTCCATATGCTGTCATCTTTCCATTACAATGGAGTCCAAATCAGGAAACTAAACCAAAATTCGAATATATTAATTGGTACATTCCAAAGTGGCACTGAACAAGCTTTTGAACTTACATTTTTCATCACAAGTCCTACCCACCACCAGCAAATTAACCAAACCACGTCACATCAAATCAGCAACAGCCCTTAAAGCACAAGCAATTGGACAAATAAACTCAACTAGAGCATCGATATATTACACCTCCAGAAGATGCTACCTAAGCATGAACTCTTAACAAAAGCCACCTTGTTATTACATCTGTGGCCGCCAGTTAACCAGACAAACCAGGGATCAGTATAGCTAGCTCGAGAAGATCCCTGAAATCACACACTAATCTACTTCAACAGACACACCCACGGGCGAAGCACCTCGAACGGATGGATGGATGCCGCAAGTCTAGGGTTTAGGGGTTTAGGGAGGAAGGTTACCGACGGCTCCGCCAACCGCGCCACCGATGGCAACTCCGGCACCCACGCGCGCCAGGCAGCTGTCACCTCTCGCCATCACCACCTCCTCTGATCCTGTTGCACTTGTAATTAGATCGGATCCGAGTAGAAATAGCCAAATAGCTTAAGTTAGGGTCATTGGGTCCTTGGTTTCGCACAGCAGTGAGGGAAGAGAGGGTGGGGATACCTGGTGGGAGCTCGTCGCCGGCGAGCCCGACGAAGTTTGGCGGCGGCGGCGGTAGCCCAGTCGTCGCCGAGAGAGACGAGCGCACTAGGGGTGGACGGGAGAAGAAAGGCAGTTAGTAGATTCCTCACCTGGTTTTAGTGAAAGGGGCCGACTAATTCCCTGCTGGGCTTCGACGGGCCTTTAAGCCGGACCGAGATTGACAATGCCTTTCAGACCATGAACACTTGAACAGAATCAAGCCCAGGGCCCGAACGGGTTTAGTCCAGGCTTTTAGAAGGGAAATTTTAGTTTGATTTTTTTTTCCTCAGAAGACTTCAAACTAGAAATTTTACGCCTTCACCTTTTAAAGACGTTTAAATTTTTTCTCTATCCTAGTTTAAAATGGTTTTACGATTATTTATATTTGCAAAAAAAACAATAAACACTTGATAAGGTTTTAAAACCATAGAAAAAAAATCTATATGCTTCTAAAAAACAAAAAAAAAACTAAAGATATATTGGGATACAAAAACTCCAAATAAAATATATATTCCCTCCATCTCTAAAAAAGAGTCGCTATGGGAATCGCGCTGGTCAAACTTTCTTAAATTTGAATAAGCTTATAGAAAATACATACAATATTTAATATTCAACAATCTCTACATAAGTTTATTATGAAAGATAAAGCCAGTTTCAATGGAGTTTTGTTATAGTTTCATACACATTAAATATGCTGACATGGCACTATATTAATGAAGAGAGAGAGATGATAAGAGCTTCATGGGAGTAGAGAGTTTCATGGAGATAAAACTCTTCTGTATTGTTTTTAAAATATGGATGGCTTAATGATACTAATTATGTACCATAAATATTAGTATTTTTTAAATATATTTGATCAAAGTTGAAAGTTATTAACTTTTGGGAAGCGAAAATGACTCTTTTTTATCTCTAGATACTTAAGAAATAAATTTAGCTACGAACATGAGAAAAATTATCCATAAAAACTAAAAATTTAAAAAAAACACTCTAAATGGTGCCATTCCACTTCAAAATATCAGGTTTTGAAGTTTGGAGAAGAAAATCAAACTACAATAATAGTTTAGAGAGGTAGAATGATTCCTTTACAAAGCAATCTCGCTGGTTGCTTACTTGCTTCCCACGATATCATCAGCCTAATTCATCCCTCCACTCCATGGCTTCCGTCATGCTGGCCTCTAGAGAACTAATAACCAATTTCTTACATTGCTCTACTTGTAAGGATGTAGTCGGTTTCGCATCAATGCACATGTGTTGGAGTGGGTTGGAGTAGAACCTGAACTAAATTTTACTCCAATCCACTCTAACACATGTGGATTGAGATGAATCCGTCAACATACAAACAAGGTCTAGAGGCATGCGTAGATTATGCTTTTCTGCATGATAACCTTGCAAAAATGATAGAACTACGGCTAGATTCATTAGTGTTGATGGTCATATAGCTAATTATTAGTATGAATATGATCCACTTGTTAGTATAAGTGGTTGAAGGTGCAAATTGTGAAATGAGTAGTTGATGAAGGCAATTACTAGCCAGCTATGTGTACGTCAGGGAACCGGTAATTGCCTTCGTGTCATTACCGGTTCCCTGACATACATGTAGCCGTGTGCGTTCGTGTTGTTTGGTTTTGGGCACGCTGTCTGCTGTTGACGTAAAAGACGACCGTTTCTACCGGCGGTGAAAACGACACTGGCCGTCTCTCCGGTCTCTCCACCCGGCATCCGCCGCTCTGCCACACTGGCCCCAGGCCCCAGCCATGGAGGCGGCCCCTACCCCCGAGGCGGCGCCGCACATGCTTGTCATCCCCTTCCCGGCGCAGGGCCACGCGCTGCCGCTCCTCGACTTCGTCGCCCTCCTGGCGGCGCGCGGCCTCCGCCTTACTGTTGTCACGACTCCGGCAAACCTCCAGCTCCTCTCCAATCTCCTCGCCGCGCACCCCACCGCCGTCCGCGCCGCCACCTTCCCGTTCCCCTCCCACCCGTCCCTGCCCCCGGGGCTCGAGAACACCAAGGGCTGCAGCCCGAGGCATACAATTGCAGGCGGGGCGGGCTCTTAACGAGGCCCGCATGTTTGGCCCGCAAAGTTTTTATTCGTGGCTGTAGTGACCCAGCTGCAATATTTTTGTGGCCCAACATCTTTGAACCCACCAAGTCTGTTGGGCAAAACGCAAAGCCCGCAAGGCGAGGCACTTCCCCGCCTTCGTCCACGCCTTGGCCGAGCTGCGCGGGCCCATCCTCGCGTGGGCTAAAGCGCAGCCCGATCCCGTCGTCGCGGTCGTCGCCGACTTCTTCTGCGGATGGGCTCAGCCGTTGGCCCGCGAGATCGGCGCCGCGGGGATCGTGTTCTCGCCGTCCGGCGTCCTCGGCACCGCCGTCCCGCACTCGACCTTCCGCCGCCTGGTGTGGCGCCCCGCGGAGTGCGACGACGACGACGAGTTTAGCGTCTTGTTCCCGGCGATTCCCGGCGAGCCGTCGTTCCAGTGGAGAGAGCTCTTGATAATGTACAGGAAGTACATGGCCGGCGCTCTGGACGAGCAGGTCGCCGCGTCGGTGAGGCAGAACTTCCTGTGGAACCTTCACGACAGCTGGGGGTTCGTGTTCAACTCGTTCCGGGCGCTGGAGGGGAGGTACCTGGAGCAGCCGCTCGAGGACCTGGGCTTCAGGCGCGCCTGGGCTGTGGGCCCCGTGGCACCTGACGCAGACGCCGTCGGGCTCGCCGAACTCAGCGCGTGGCTGGACGCGTTCCCGGAAGGTTCGGTCGTGTACGTGTGCTTCGGGAGCCAGGCCGTGCGGAGTCCCGCCGTGGCGGCGGCGCTGGCCGAGGCGCTGGAGCGCTGCGCCGTGCCGTTCGTGTGGGCCGTGGGCGGCGCCGTGGTCCCGGACGGGTTCGAGGCGCGCGCCGCGGCGGTGGGGCGCGGCGTGGTGGTGCGCGGGTGGGCGCCTCAGGTGGCGCTGCTGCGGCACCCGGCGGTGGGGTGGTTCCTGACGCACTGCGGCTGGAACTCCACGCTGGAGGCGGTGGCCGCGGGGGTGCCCATGCTGGCGTGGCCCCTGGTGGCCGACCAGTTCTTCGACGCGCGGCTGCTCGTGGACGAGGCGCGCGTCGCGGTGCGCGCGTGCAAGGGCGGCCTCGGCTTTGTCCCCGACGTGAGCGAGCTGGCGTCCGTCTTGGCCGACGCCACCGGAGAGAAGGGGCGCCACGTCAGGGCCCGCGCCAAGGCGCTCGCGGCGGAGGCCGCCCGTGCGGTGAAGCCAGGCGGGAGCTCGTACGCTGATCTAGAGCTGTTGGTGCAGGAAATCCGGAAGCTAGCTAGCTCACTGCAGGTTCAGGACTAAATTCAGAAATAAAGATTAGTCTCATGCCTTGTTTAGATAAAAAAAACTTTTTAGATTGGATAGAACTAACTAGGTTTAAAAGATTAGTCTCATAAAATACAGTTAAATTATATAATTATTTTTTAAATTTATTGTAAGATTCGATGTGACGGATAATTGTGAAAAGTTTTTAGACTTCTGGGTGAACTAAACAAGGCCATAAAGCAGACATTCAGATTTAGGCCTTGTTTAGTTGTGAAAAGTTTTGGATTTTGGCATTATTGCACTTTCGTTTGTATTTGAAAATAATTGTCTAACTATAGATTAACTAGGCTCAAAAGATAGGTATCGTAAATTACAGATAAATTATACAATTAGTTTTTATTTTTTTATATTTAGTGTTATATGCATGCACCACAAGATTTGGTACGACGAGAAATCTTAAAAGGTTTTTAAATTTTGGGTGAACTAAACAATGCCTTAGTTGCTTTCCCGTTGTTATAAGGAGTACCACTGTACTTGAAGAGAGCATCAGGAAAACTGAACATTTTTTTTATAAAGGGTCGAGTATGTTAGCTTGTAAAGTCATGGCCGAAACTGTTCGTCTATTTATTGCGAGAGAAAAACACTTCCTGAGATATGCTCAAGCTGAACTTGGTTGTAGCTTGAACTTGAATCTACCTCTACAACGATTGTTTACTTCCAAAAAATTTTACAAAATAGAAACAATAGTAGTTTTATTTGTACTTGATAAATATTGTCCAATCATGAACTAACTAGGTGTAATTAGTTATTTCTTTTATTTATATTTAATGCTCTATGCATATGCTGCAAGATTCGATATAATAGAGAATGTGAAAAATTTTGTAAAATATTTTGAGAACAAGGCCAGTTTCGCACTCACAGTTCTGTTCATCTGTTGTACGTTTGCAGGAGCTGAGCAGCCAATGGCGCATGCTGAACTCCCATCTACCGCTTGTCCTGCGCGGTACAGAAATAAAGCAATCATCTTCGTCGATAAAGCAGATACTTTCAGACATTCAGGTTTAGTTGTTTTCCCCGTTGTACTACCGTACTTGAAGAGGTCATCAGGAAAGCTGAACTTCGCTGTAGCTTGAACCTTAATAATTGCCTGTTCCAGCGTCCTGAACGATTTAGAGACATCAGTAACCACTAACCACTGCTCTGAGAGCTTTCTCATGCGTGCACACGAGTAATTGGTTTCTGTTTGGCACTCACAGTTCTGCTGTATGTTTCGCAGGAACTGAGCAGCTAATAGCGCATGCTGAACGCCTGAACTCCCATCTACCGCTTGTCCTGCGCACTTGCGCGCGCAGTACAGAGCAGCACAATCAGCTCTGTAAGCTGCACCTCGCGTAAGCACCCAAACTGGCATCTTCTGACGGTGCTCGAGGTTAGTTCGTCAGTGTCGCTGCCCTTTCAACAGATGCCACATTGCCACTGTACAAGACTGCAACCGCAAGCATCACGCACATTGTTTTCAGCTCGATTCCCATGGGATCTAACTTCACCACACTGAAAGTTCATGCAAGAAGGGCAAGTGTCGTGCTCACCAAATCATTTGAACGCGACCTACTCAACTACCTCTCCCCAGCCCAGATTCCTACTGGGCTGGCTCTAGATTTGTGAAGCTGCAAGTGAGAAAACAAACACTAGAGGAGCCGCCATCTGAGGAAGACGAGAAACATGCGGTGTCCGATTCCCAAATGCCGACGTTTGAGTCGACCTGCCCGGACCCCCCAATGCCATGACAATTTGACGGATCATCTGATTAGGAAAATTGGCGAGGCAGCAACCCATGTGCCTCCCCTGCCGGCTTTCCAGGGCGAGCTGGAGGAGAGGAGAGGAATCTTGGCGTCCCCCCTGCTTTTAAGCGCGTCTGCTCCTGCATCAGCATCGATCAGGACCTTCCAATCACTAGTTGTACCCAGTACCCCTTTTCTCCCCATTGTTTCAACCCAAAGCAAAGCCAAGAGCCTTCCCGGGCTTCCTCAGCTGAAAACCAGCGGTACCTCTGCAAAAACACGTTTTGCCGCTCCGCTGGAGCCGAGTTGTGAACCATGTGGGCAAATTCCCTGGAAGCATATGGGTCATTAGGTCATCTGAGAGCTGGCAGCTAAACTACTCATGTATCTTGCACTAGAATCAAATTACTGTCTTAATCTGAAAGTGTTAGATGCTGAAGAAGTAAACTACTTCTCAAGTTAAGTTACTCCCACCACTTTTACAACTGTTTCCTGACCGACAAAATCTGTTATGAAACCTGATGTCTGATAAGCCTCTCAAAGTCGAGGTATTTATTGTCGAATGGTCTAATCCATGCAACATGATCCCAACAGAAATGAAATGCCCAGGGAAAGAGGAACATGTAACGTCAAATGAAAGCTTAGGTCTTCTTGCCTAATGTTAGGGTCAGGGCCATGTCTCTGCATAGCTGAAGATTTGGCCTGAGCCACCCGTTAAGTCAAACAAGTTGGTTATGGGCTCAGTGGAGGTGTACTACGACCTCATATGATTGCTGTCGTCTAGTGCTTGTTGGATTGTCAAAAAACAAATTAGTGCGGTTTTCATAGTGGAGATAAAGTTTGATGTGCCATATGACTAGACTAAAAATGGAGTTATTAGCTACCTCTAATTGTGCGCAAATTAATGTGGAAACAGTTAGTTGGAAGGCCATAGGCATGCATACTCTATTCGTTCTAAATTGTAAGTCGTTTTAGTTTTAGTAAAGTACATTTTTAGTGTTCAATTTTCAACCCTGAACTACAAAACTGGATAATCAACACTTTCTACCTGCCAAAACTAGACAAACTTTGTCCTTTGGTTGGTTTCTTAGGTCCTTTTCTATTTTTCATAGAAAATCTGGTTTGATCTCTTAAATCTCGTAATTAATTTATTTCAAATTAGAAAATGTAAAACTAGTATCAATTTGTTTTCTAAAGATGTTGTCAATATGTTTATGATTGATATATTGTTATTTGAAACCTGTTAATTTATGCTTCTTTAGCTTTATTGCTTGTAGTCATGCTCATTATATATTAAAACAAATAAGATCCAAATAACTTATATTTTCATTTTGTAAATACCTGTACCCCTTCCTTCCTTCCATTTCATCTATAAAATGGGAAAAAGGGTAGAGAGCTTCCCTGCTGGCTTGTTAAAAAAATAAATTAATTAAAATTTTAGAGATCAAACCATATTTTTATTGTTTGTTAGAAAACCGCCCTTGAACCAGTTAGAGGACTAAATTTTTTGGGTTTCAATAGTTGGAGGATATCCGTTACCCAATTTTGTAGTTGAGGGTTGAACATCAGACGTACCTGCAACTTGAAGGTTGAAAAATATACTTTACCCAACACAATATAAATCTATATGCACAAACCAAAACAGATGTATTACTAAGACATGTTTCATGGTGGATTTGATGAAACGAATTTGATGTTGTAGATGTTGGTGTACTTTTTAATAAACCTGCTTAAAATTAGAGAAGTTTGACTTGAAATTAAAGCAAGTTATATTTTGGAACGGATATATATAGCATACTTCCACTGATTAGAATTGCTGGAGCATGAGTTCAAACAACTAAGTGGTTTCTGTAATCCATCCAACTTTATAGTTTTTACCTCACCATTTTGTTATTGAGTTGATGGATACACCACTATCACTACTTCTACTTCGTGATTATAGGAAATCTATTAACAGTGTAGGACTTACGAGTCAGAAATTACAGTAAGTGAAGTAGTAGAAGCGTTTCATGAGAATCTCCACAGGAAACCTATCAGAATTCAGAAGTGTAGGACTCACACATCACAAGCACTGAATTTGAGCTGTCTCTTGCAATCAACTGATATTACCATCGCTGATGTCGCTAATCTTACAAGCGAAGCATATTATCATTATATTCGATAGACATATAGATATAGTGTCCTCAGCATCACTTGATAATGAGCTACTGAGATTCTCCCGTTTCTGGGTACGTCTAATCAAACTAGCAATTTCCGTTTTTGTCCAGCCTCACGAAATGGAAACATACCAATATGGAGGATTGAAGCTTAAGCATACATCACCCTCCCTAACCTTTCCTTACAAAGCTTACACCGAAATCACATCGCAAAAGCTGAAGATTACGTGATGATTGAACCAAGACACCAGGGAAAAAATTGCAACCCACCCACTCATGGAATCTGAACCCAAAGGGTCCTTTTTTTTTAGGACAAATACAAAAGTACGTGTCCTTGTTTACCAATGTGCCAAAAATGCATAATTGTCCACCCCAACAAACACACATCGCCCGTCCCGTTTCTTCTCCCAAGTGTCGCTATTCTTTCTGTAGCTTGCACACACCGCCACAGTCTCAGACATGTGCAAGCTCAATCAGAACATGTGATCAGTACAGAGCAATAGTTAATGGTAGTTACTAGTTAGCGAGCATTGGCAGCTCGTTTCCTGGATGCAGAGACCGGGAAAAAGGAAGGAGCAAGAGCAAACAACCGCCTTTCTGCCGGAGAAACAACACGCTCCCCATGATGACTCCATCGACCTGCTCCCGATGCTTCCCTGTCGGCTCCTACCGCCGGCGCCCGGCGGATCTATAGTTTTTACTCCTACCTTACCAGCTTACCTGCTGTTGCTTTTGCTTATTCGCCTGGCTCTTCTTGCTGTCGCAGTAAGTGTAACTACACAGCAAAAGAATTTCAAGCTTTGCACTGGAGATAACCTGAGCCCGGCCCCCCTGTTTTGCCGTGTTTCCCTTGAGCTAGAAGCGTTGCCATCTGCTGGCATGGCACGGACGGCGTTTAGCGTAAGCGAGGACGCTCCAACTACTGCTCCCTCCAACCAGTGGTGCCTAAAGAAGGCCATGAGGACGATTAGTTAATACTGAATGCTTAAAAGCACGGAGATGAGCAGCAGAAGAAGGGAAAGAGATGAGGGTCCGGGAGACTCCACCTAACTGCAATTGCAACCCAGACGTCGCTTTTTCCCTTCAGCGAATGAATGATTAATTCCACGAGCTACCTAGCTATAGCTAGCTGTTAACGAGTGATTATGATGAGCACTTTACCATATGGCAGTTTAAACAATTGGAAAGACTGTGGAAAGGGGGGAGGGGAAAAAATAGTGAGTGACCCATGCTGTTCATGTGATCGTACTATGAATTATATTGTGGAGCGAGTGACGCTTGTGTTCTATGTTCACGTTTCACCGAACGGTCAGTACGTCAGGCTAGGCAGAAACGATTGTTCAGACTTGTTCGCAGAAAAGAACTGACCAAACCTCGGAATATATGTTGTACATAGTCCATTTGTAAACCGACTTGGTCGACGGGAGAGAGAAAAAAAGAAGACATTGCAATGCAACTGAATTGTAAGAAAAATGCCGGGTCTGCTGGTCTACTCCTACCCCTGAATTGTTTGTTGCACGGACTGGTAGTTCAGATGCAGTAGTCACCAACGAAAGCCTCTTGGGCGGCCGGTGAGCGTCGCAACAAGACGCGTGCATGCGTAGGTATTGCAAGCAAGGAAGGAGAACGTATCCATTTCAAAGACCGCAATCAGCTTATGCTTATGTCATGTGCATTTGGCATTATTGCTGGCTAGATGATGACCGTTCTTGATCCAGACATTCAGCTCAGCTCAGCTCTGCTCTGTCCTGTCCATCTGTATGCCAGGACTTGTTGGCTTTTGTCTGTATCCGGAGTGGTAGACCGTTGACAAATGGCAATCGATCAGAGCTCTTGATAACTGCAGCGAGCCCCGCTCGATATGCACCATTGGTCAAGCATCCGTTCCTTGAAGTCGTTTGCACAGTGTTCCTTCGCTCGATATGCACCACTGTCTTGCGCTGCCCGTTTCCGGCTGGTTTCTCGCCCGAGATCCACTCGTACAGTACAATCTGGTTCTGACTTCTGAATGAATGGAGCAGAAGTTTTGTTTTCCTGCCATATCTGTCTCCGAGAAAGGAGATCTCCCGTTTGCAACTTGCCCATTCGAGTTCACGGACAGAGGATCTGGCAGACATGTTTCCTGACGCAAAGAAAAAAAAAAAGGCTGACAGCATTCAAGCCTGAAGAAGGGTAGTGCAAAGCATAGCAAATTCTATGCCTGGAGGTTAACGTAAATGATAGGGAGAACATGGTACAGTTGCTGCATTTATACTCCGATCCAAACAGAGTGTTCTTTTAAGATCCAGCATTGGCGTGGATCCGGCAAAGCGTTATTACACTGCATGGGCTCACACGTGAATACCATTCCCTAATCATCAGTAAAGGCAAGGCAAGCGACAATGAAACCCTGCAGCAGTTTAAAAGGCCGCTGGTACCGCAACATGGCAGCACAAGCTTCAACTCCTTCCAAATCAAGCTCAAAGCCTCAAACTACGGATACGTTTGTAGCGAATAAAGCTAATCCAGAGCTAAAACAATAGCTCTCTATCATATTTTTTAGTAAGGTGTATTAGCATTTTAGCATTTTTTTAATTATTTTTGCTTTAACATTAAGCGCCACCTCTAAATTCATCGTTTTTAGCAGACAAATTCACCAAAATGGTAGAGCTCCTCAGAGGGTGCTCCACCAACTTAAGTTTGATGAAGTTAAAGGAAATTACGTATCTATATCACTAGTTACACAAGGTACTAATTCAATCTAATTTTTTTAATGTCCTTTCTTCCCTGGACGCTTCTCTTCTTCCCTGCCTCAGCCTCTCTCTCCATCGGCCGGCCATGGCCCAAGAGTAGTACTCATGTACTCCCTCTATTCCATTTAAAATGTCATTTTTATCTTTTAGATTTTTTTGTTAGGCTGTTTATTTTATTTAATTTTTTATGTAAATAATAAAATAATAAATTATTATTAAAGTATTTTTATCGACAAAACAAGTTATAACAAAATAAATAATATTTATATAAAAAATTTAAATAAGATGAACAATGAAACAAGAAGTCTGCAAGTTAAAAATGACACTCTGAATA
>Ga0182004_10000949_pt1 | contig 19905 bp, 20 predicted proteins | sample Sormic07211540_1_FD_120479 | JGI IMG/M metagenome (GOLD analysis project Ga0182004, IMG submission 120479) | Endophyte microbial communities from Sorghum bicolor roots, Mead, Nebraska, USA - 072115-40_1 MetaG | ecosystem: Host-associated > Plants > Roots > Unclassified | place: USA: Nebraska...
ACATACAAGTCATGTACATACACTATTTGTTTCATCACCAATTAATTCCTCTATAATGTAACCAAATATTAGTTTTTGTTCTATTAGCTTAGCAATTTTTTACTAGATCTAATACAATAAAATTATATGCAAGTCAAATTCATATGTATACATACATAATAGACCGAATACCATATAGAAATACTATATATATAATAATTTATTTTTAAGAAAATCCCGCAGCAACGCGCGGGGAATTCACCTAGTATATTAGATGATTATAAACACCTCAGGCTGAACACCAAATAAATTCATACATCATTCTGTCCAAAATGAAGTCTGACCTCCATTCAATCCATTCAAACACCATGTCTTTCTATTCACAGTAACTGTAGCACAACTAATGTGTATGATTTCATGAACAGCACCAGTGCCCATATGAATGCAGGAAGGTACATCATCAAAGCTCCATGAGCAATCAAACAAAATTTTATTGAGATGTTTGCACAGTTGCAGTTTATTTTGTTACCTGAGCAATAGCAGCATAACGGGCAAGTCCCCATGCTGCTTCCTTCACTGCTAATGCAGATGGACCACAAGGGATGCTAACAACAGTCCTCCTGGAGAATATCAGTAACCATAGCAACTTTAGAAGGGAAATACCAGTAAGATTAGTTGACACATAAATAATTGGGGTATGAACGAACCACTTTGCGAAGCGTGCCCCCTGCTTATAGTACTCAGCACACCTTGAAGCCAAACCATCAAGACCTTGGCACCACGATTCATTGTTGGATCCAGGCAATGGAACCAAACCCTGATTCATGAAACCAAAGCAATCAAGTAGCGAGAATCATAATGTTAGAAGCAATGTGTGTGCTAACATGATACAAGAATAAGATCATGGCATGCATACCTTGTCAACCTTGATGCCGGGCATGATATTCTGTTCCTTCAAGCAGTCAACAAACTTCTTGCCATCTGTAGTTGATTGATAAAGAGTCTCCTCAAAAAGAATAGCACCAGAAATGTATTCACCAAGACCAGCAGTTGTCAGCAAAAGCTGCCTGTAAGCCTGGCGGTTAGGTTCTGTGTTGTCCAAACCAATTGACGATAGCCTCTTTCCGCATGTTGCATTTGACTCATCAATTGCCAGAATACCACGCCCAGGCGAAGCAACAGATTTCTGCAGATAAAGTTGCAAGAATTAGATTAGAATTCACAAAAAACAACAGAAAAAACGAATCACGGTTAAGAAGAAATAAGCAATAGTGGGAAAGGAGAATGACTTGGAACTTTGAAGAACATATTGCCATACCAAAGTTCAACCAATCAAACAGTCATGAGTGCGAACTCCAATATATGAAACACATAACTTAAAATATGGTTGACAGGCTTTGCATGAGCTTACTATCAATCAACAGACACAAACAAAGAAGCATTACAGTTGATATCACATAAGCGCTAAATTCACAGTATACAGAGGAAGTGCCAAATTCACACATTGTAGATCTTTGCGTTGAAACATTAATCAGAAATCAGATGCAGAGAATTGCACATCAGCATTTTAACAAATAGTTATGCATAAGTTATTACAATTAAGAAACCACAAAAGGTCAAAAGCTTGTATTGCCTTTGAACCAATTTGGTGACCTTAGCAGTTTGATAGTCTTCAGACCAACATTCCCCTGAAGTCCATGCTAATAGAAAAGTTGTGCAGAGACTGAAGCAGTCAAAATGAGCACACTTCATTTTCAAGTGCCTGTCCAGAGGCAGATAGATAATCAAGATAGTCTTTAATCATATCAAAATATGAACCATAATTGGATCACACAACTATTAATAACAGAGAGTAGGTGAATTGCTGTTGGTAGTCAGTTCATAAGAAAGAACACCCAACAATAAGCACACAATTCACATGATCACAATTAGGAGTCTAGTAGAGACCAGAAACAGTATAGTGTGCGAGAACTTTGTCAATTCGATCCAAGTATTCCATATATCAGATTTTGTATGGGATCTTCGAGCAGATAAAAGCACAAGAAACATGGTTTTATGCACCACAGCTGGACATCTCTAAATAACACAGGATATGCGCACATCGCCTAATTTCTTAAGCACTTCTATGGCACCTGGCATCTCAATTTTGTTTGCATGGAGAAGAATACAATGAGCAATGCAGCTTTGCACTCAAGCAAAGCACTCTGTGACTGAACACTATGCCCCCCCTAGATGTTGACATGTAGACCTTATGCATCGCAACGAATCGGTACCAGGCAAATGTTTCTTCAACCTAAATTTAAATCGAGTAAACCAAATGAAAAAACATCGGTGTCTTCCTCATCATCCTAGTCCTGCCAAACAGTCCCCGTCACCGTTCACAGATCAACAGATACAAACAACGAAGTCATCACCACATCACAGATCGCCGCGTAAGTCACGTGCAACACTCCAAAAGCCAGATCCTCCGGCTGGTAGTGAACCCACTCATACCGAAGGGACAGATGTAGGGTTTGGTGGTGGGGGGGCTCACCGCGGTGGAGACGAGCTCGTCGGAGTAGGAGCCTGCGGCGGCGCGGATCACCGTCGCGCGGCGGGCGGGCGCGGATCGCCGGGTGCGGCCGCCAGCGAGCAGGCTGGTAGCCGGGGAGCTCAGCTTCGCCGTCGCCATAGCCATAGAGGGTTGGTAGGTTGGTTCGTCGGGCCTGTGCGATCGGTGTTTGGTTTCACGACGCGAGGCGAGGGCGGAGAATAAGAAGCGTCCAGGAACAGGGGAGGTGGTGGGTTGGTGGCAGACGAGGCGAGAGCGAGACACGGGAGACATGAGAGAAACTAGTATGATGTAATTTTATGCCTAGACCCTTTTCTTTCCTTGATTTAAGTTTTTGTTTCTTAACCTTTATATTTTGCTCGTAAGTGTAAAAAATGGCCATTCCTTACTTTTGTGAATGTAAAGTGGTTATTCTACCCATGTTTTCGACCACAAAGATCTTCTCAGATTATAGAAGTTATGTGTGTATATATATATATATATATGATCTCAAGTTTTCAATATATATATTGTTTGGCTTTGGTTGATTTCACTTTGGTTGCCCTCGGTCAATGTATTCCTTTTTCTGGGGATTGAGGTTGTTCGTAAATAAGGAATACATCGAGGACCAATTACAATTTGTACTCCTTGGCCGTCTCCGCCGCCGGGCGGATCCACCGAGGCCAGCTCACCCTAGCTATGTATCTGATTTTGTATGTACTTTTTTTTTGGTTTTTCCTGTGATCTCATCAACAAACTCAAAAGCGCGGCGCTTTGACCTTTGAGCCTTGTTGGACGACATAAGGCCCAACTAGAACATCGACATCTAAGGCTCGGTCCGTTTTCGATTTAGGTTTGCCAGTTTGGGCCATTGGCCCAAAATCCAGATGGGAAAAGCGCACAGATTCCACAGAATAATCGTGGGCCCAGTCTGTCAACCAGTCAGTGATGGCGCTAGGTCAGGTCGAACAACCGCCGACGTTCGAACTGCGGCCACGTCGCCCTCACGTTCACAAACCCGCGCGCGTGTGCGGGGCCCGCGTCGCAGACGTATACCGCCGTGTATGCGACGCGACACGAGCGCGCAAACCCCACTTGTCAGCGACCTACCTTCCCAGTACCAGGGACTGCTCTCTCCCCTTTCCCCACCGCCATCCCATCCCTACCTCCCCGGGTAGGCCGCCGCAGGCGCAGGGAACCACTCGCCCGACCACGCCGCGCAATCGCCGCCGCCGTTTCCACGCAGGCGGCGTCAGCGTTTTCTCTCGCGCAGAGCCCCCCAGAGCCTCACGGTACAGCGGCGAGGAACCCTCCGACGAGCCGGCTGCCCCTCGCCGCGCGCGGAGCAGCGGGACCGGAGGCGGACTGCATGAGACATGTGAGCCTGCTGTCGCGGCGACGGCGCTGGTGGTGGTGATGCTCCTGACCTCCGTCCTCCGGGGTCGCGTCCGCCTCCTCCGCCGGCCCCGCCCGCTGACCATGCCCTCCCCTCTCTTCCTCTCCAGAAACCCTAATCCTAGCCCCGGCACCACTAACCCCCACCTCTCGTCGACCCCCGTGTCGGCCGCAATGAGCACCACCGGAGTGTACGTGCCGCCGATGCGGCGGCTCCGCTCCGTTATCGCGTCAACCAACGGGAGCCTCGCGCCACCACCGTCCGCCGCGGCGCAGGCACAGCAGACGGCGCGGACGCCGGAGTGGCTGGTGGACGGTCGTTCGCTCAGCCCCCCCTCGCCGCCTCAGCCGCGGCGGCGCGATTTACCTCCGTTGCCGAGGCCACCCCAGCCAGAGCATTTCCGGCAGCAGAGCGCTGGGTATGCCCGCTATGCCTACGATGATTTCTCTGAGGATGACTCAGATAAGGACATGGACCGCACGTCAGTTTCGAGCAAGGTGAGTGCCTTGTGCTGCCCAGCTATTGATTGATTCACATTTTAAAATTACTGGTTGGAACTCAATTATGCGACTAGACTGAACCTAGAGTGTTTACCCAAATTGGGATGTGGGTTTTGATTGTAGTGGTTTGTTGCTATCTGTCATTGGACTCTGATTCAAGTGACAGTGGTTTCCTTTTCTGTGGATGCTTTTAGCACGATGGCCTCGAGTTTTTCCATGGTCTGTATAGGATCTTATGTACGCTAAATAAATATAGTGAAACCACGGATAGCCATATCAATATCAGAGTGCATTCATGTATAGAGAAATATCGCAAACCTAATAGTTCCAGTGCTAAAATGAAGTCTTTGAAAACTATAAATTATCTAGAAACTAGAATGCATGAAATGTACACACCATATTTGTCGGTTTTATGTGTGCCTCTGTTCCCTTTTGGACATGTACATAATGCTGTTACCACTTGCTAGTGTAGAGAGATTACCATCATGCTTTGCAAGCTCACTAAAAAATTTGTAGTGAAAGACTCATGTATTTTTGAGAACTGTGGGTCTGAGTACTTTGAACATGGTATGGTGGCCTTCTAGAAACTTGGCTTACATGAAACATTTTCTTCCAACATTCATATGTGATATGTGTTTAGTGCATTTAAAATAATTTAAATCTAATTTCTAATGTGAAAGATGGAGGTCAAAGGTTGATGGCTTCTGAGTTATGATCTTCTTCAGTATATTTTCACAAATGTGTTCCTGGCCAATCAGATTAACAAAGGTCCTTTCCAGCATTTTCTAATTTTCATTAATTGTATTTAAATAAAATTTCCAGGGTGCATCCACTTTAGATAATGTTGATGAGTGGAAATGGAAACTGCACATGCTACTTCGTAATGATGATGAGCAAGAGATTATCTCAAGGGAAAGAAAGGATAGGCGAGATTTTGAACAACTTGCCCAACTGGCTGAGAGAATGCGTTTGCACAGGTATTTCTTTGCCCCTTGCAGATACAGATACTGCATAGTATTTACATTATAATCTGACAATAGTCTACATTGTGCCAGCCGTCAGTATTCAAAAGTTGTTGTGTTCAGTAAGGTTCCATTGCCTAATTATAGATCAGATCTTGATGACAAAAGACCCCAAAGAGAGGTGAGTCAGTTTTCTAGCAGCTTAAATGTTTTAAAAATGTGTGTGCTGTGTGTATTGATGTTAACTCATGTATTTGTTTTTTAGGTATCTATACCTGCTGGTTTGCAAAGAGAAGTTGATGCTCTGCTCGCAGATTATGTTGCACGGAAGAGAACAAACAACGGGAACTTCCCTAGTTCAGCCTTCTCACGGTCAAGCAGCACAGACAGTTTTGCAACTGATGAAGGCTTCTTTGATCAGCAAGATAATCAAACTTCCACTAGTGCTGTGATGGACAGAATCCAGCGAAGGAAAAGCCTGCAGTTGCGGAATCAGCAGGCTGCTTGGCAGGTTTGATTTTAAGATTTAGACTTCTTGTTGTCGCGTTCTTAGCCTTAAGACATGATGAGGATGGAAGTTCCTATAATAAAGTTTGCATTATTCTGATAACATATCCATTTCAAGTGGCACTTCACTGTTAGTCTGAAGTTTTTAAGAGTGCGTTATATATCCAGAGGTTCTGGCGATCTGCTTATTGGCGAATTCTGCCTGTTGCAGTATTGCAAATTGCAAAACTCGTAAAAAGAAATTACATAATTACGTATGCAATACATGTAGTTAAGTAAACCAACAAATAACCAGTTTCAGTCTTCAGATGTAATCCTATATGTTAAGAAACAAATTATACAAGCAGCCTGACATTGTTTATCATGTGCTAGCTTATCAACTTTGTTTTAGAATCTCGATATCAATGATGAATTTGAAATTGAACTTTTTGTGTGCTACGTACATTCTTTTATATGGATTTGTTTTTAGAAAAACATTGCAAAATGTTCTTTTTTATTTGCTAATGATGGATGCTGAAGCTGACTGGTTGCATTTTTCTTTGTATGCACTGCTAACTTAATGATAGGGATGTAATAAAACGTGACAATCAGTTTGTGGTTCTATTGCTGCTCTTGCATATAGTTATTTATCTTCTCTTTCTTTCTTTCTTTCTTTCTTTCTCTTTTTGTTGGTGGCTCATTTCGGGTTTCAACTCTAGGCTTTTGAACTTGCTTAGGGCTAAAAGCTTTGTTGTTCCATGTACTGCTAACTCGTTAGCTCCTGTTCTGTATTATGTCTCAATTACCCCTTATTGTCTTTATGATGAAAGTTCACCGTTATTTTATGTCAGTCAAAATATATGTGTGAAAGCAAATCCATTAATAGATTTTTTTGAGGTATTTTCATGCCACTTTTCTAAACAACATTGTATTTGTTAATAATCTAAAGTATGAAACATACAAAGTACTTATATTCTTACCACAACTTAGTTTTCTGTTGTTGAGATAGTGAGTGTGCATGTTAGTCATAGTTTCAGGCTTTTATTTTAGGTATAATGTTCTCTTAATCTGTTCTATCTATGATTTTTTAGAGTTCAATTTTCTTTGGGTTTGTTTTTAAAGGTATTGTTTCTAGGGTATTGTGAGTCTGTGCTTCATGTATTGTTGTATTACTACTTATTGCCAGATTGAACAATCATACCCCTCTCTTTCCGAAAGCACATACTCGCAAATTGGTCTATTTAAATGCCAAAACTTCCATCTTGGATTTTTTTGGTGGCAGGTTTGATTTAGCACCGTCGATTTGGTGTTAATTCTTTCGACTGAACTTTGCCCTTTTTGGATCAGTTTCATAGGATATGATGATTGTCTTCATTCATGCCATGTACTGTATTGACTGAACCTCTACCCTTTTCAGGAATCAAATGATGGCCAAAGCATGATGGAGTTTCGTCGCAGTCTTCCTGCTTTTAAAGAGAAGCAAACTTTATTGGAAGCTATATCACAGAATCAGGTCCTGATCGGCTGTTCTTATTGTTCTAGATATGCATGTGTGATAGTATCCAACACTTGCGGACAATTGTTATCATAATGAATTGCAGCTAATGCAAGAAGATTTGAAATGAGTGTTCTTGTTCCAGATATGCATGTGCGCAATAGTATCCAACACCGATGAACAATTGTTATCATAATGAATTGCAGCTAATTTAAGAAGATTTGAAATGAATGATGAACATGTAGTGGTGCAATGATAGCACATTTTATTGGCAAAAAAACAATAAACTAAATGATCTAGCAAAAATGTCAAACAAATTTTCATGCTTGGAGCTAAATGTGCCTACCAGTTCCTCTTGTTTTTCCTTTTTTTTTGTTATAAAACCTTAGAACCTTGGATATCTGTTGAAGTTTCAGCGTGCACATCCTTCTTAGCATCAGAAAGCGATCAACTTACTTGTATTTGTTTGCATGTTTACTATCATATAGCATTCTGGCTGAATATTTGTTAGCATTTATTAGGCTACTCAACTTGCTTGGGTCTAAAAGGCTTTGTTGTTCTTCGGCTATGATAGCGGTTTACATGTCTTGTTTGGTTGAGCAGGTCATTGTAGTTTCAGGTGAGACTGGCTGCGGTAAGACAACACAACTACCGCAGTACATTCTAGAATCTGAAATCGATGCTGCTCGTGGTGCTACGTGCAGTATTATTTGCACTCAACCGAGGCGAATATCAGCAATTGCTGTGTCCGAAAGAGTTGCTGCTGAAAGAGGCGAGAAAATTGGTGAATCGGTGAGCTAATTGTACCTGCAGAATTATTACAATCTTTTTTTTTTAAAAAAAAATGGGAGCATATGATTTTGTAATGTTCTATGGGCAATTCCTGGGTACTCTAGTCTGAAGATGTTCTCCAAGACTCCAAGGTAGCCTTTGGTTCAAAGGATGGTGTGGGACGGGAGTATCCCAATGTTATTGGTGTTTGATTCAGATCCCACACAGGAAACATTGGATGAGTGAATCCCAAAAAAAATGGGTTGAGCCACCTCACTTCAACACAGTACGGTTCTGTTTCTCTGCCTCTCGTCTCTTCATCTTCTCCATTTTTCTACCTCCCTGCCAACTGTGCCTTTCTCCGCTGGCATGTGGCAAGGGCGTCCATGGTGGCTATGGAGGTTGATCGCATGCATGCCTGCTGCCGTGGTTGCCATCCTCTTCCTCCAATGCAAGTTGAGCTCGAGTCAGCGTTGATGCCATCCTCCTCCCTTGGATCCTGATTGGGGAGAAGGTTCTAGGCAAGGGCGAGCCCTGATGGTGGCTGTCTAGCGAGGGCGTGGGCCTGCTCGGAGTGGGCCTCCGGCCAATGGCAGATGTTCAGGGGACCTTGTGCCCTCACTGGTGTTGCTCCACCAGGTTGCTATGCGCCTACACCAATCTCATCTCCCAATACTGCTTCGTCATGCTGGAGCAGATGCTCAACCCCATTACCGCGCTGCTGTGATGGCGGATGGCATGCTGGAGCGCAGCTTCATCGCCCCTGATGGTGAGCCATGGTGGGATCTTGATGCGGCGGTAACTGCCCCCTGCTTTGTGCCATGGCCAGATGTATCCTTTGTGTGATTGACATCCAGGTCCCACAGGAGATGGTAGATGACAGATTAGTAAATGGTGTCCATGCTCTTGCTCCCTGTCCCTCGTACCAAACACAAAACTGGGATGGTTCTATCCCTCCTATCAAATACATAGGTCAGATTGTTCCATCCGAAAATTGGGATGGGACCATCCCATCCCTACCTGTCCCCAATCCAAATACATCCCAAAAGGCTTAGATCATTTTTGCCATCCATAAGTGGTTTGATGTTTGGCCAGGAGTCAAATGCTCCAGTGGCCTATTGGGCCTATTGTAAGATGACTAGTATCACTCACCTTATACTTTTGTGATCTGCAGCTAAACATTTTTGCAAAATTTGATGATCTTTTCTTGAATTTTGTCTATCATGGCAATGTATCCTTATCTTTAGGTTGGCTACAAAGTTCGACTGGAAGGCATGAGAGGAAGGGATACACGCCTTCTTTTCTGCACCACTGGAGTCCTGTTGCGCAGATTGTTGGTGGACAGAAATTTGAAAGGTGTTACCCATGTTATTGTTGATGAAATCCATGAGAGAGGCATGAATGAAGGTCTGCGTTAGTCACACTTATTTTCAATCAGTATCAGTACTAAAAATGTTTAGCCATGGGCTCATTTTGGTAAATGTATGCTAATCTTTCTTTTGGGGTCTCTGTGCTAGATTTTCTTCTTATTGTCTTAAAGGATCTTCTTCCACGTCGTCCTGAGCTGAGACTTATATTGATGAGTGCAACCCTTAATGCTGAGCTATTCTCTTCATACTTTGGTGGAGCACCCATGATACATATACCTGTAAGATATTTTCTTAAGATCTTTTTGCATTCATCAGTCTTGTCTGTCAACTGTCATTAGTCAATAGGCATTGGTTCATATTTCACTCTGATTCCTTTTTCATTGTCTCAGACTATACTTTTATGATCCTGAACATAAGTAGTATGCCATAAAAAGTATGTTTTTTTGGTGTCCTTGTGCCTGCTTCCAAGGCCAATGATGATTTTCTCTCTATTTTTTTTAACCTGGTGATCTTGCCTCGCCTTTTCAAACTGGTGATTGAGTTTGCCCTATTCCGCTAAGAGGGCTTAACTGTGTTAATCCAGCTGTGGAATGACAACATGAATCATTTGAACAGCATTTTGACATGGTCCAAAAGAATTTGACAAGACTTCACAGAATCTGCGTATCTTTTAAACCTGAGTACCTGACCAAACTTTGACAAATATTTGATATAATTTGCATATATTTCAAATCTGACCAAGCATTAACAAATTTTAACAAGCACTTGATAGAATCTGGAATCTGGATATATTTGAAATTTGTGAAACGTCTTCCGTACATAGCATCATATAAGAAGTCTGAGTAGCAACAATTGGCTAACCATGCCATGGAGATGAATATGTAACTGAATACATCCATCTAATTTAAGTGGTAGCACAAATGCTTCTAATTCTAGTTGTGAAACATCAGTGGCCCTTGTAAAAAAACGATGATGCATTGGTGCTCTACACATGTGACCATGGACAGTAGTATGCAGGCAAGGAAGATAATAAAAGCCTTCCAAGCGATTCCCTGAGCACCTGCTTGGCGTCACCACGTGAAGCTGCATAGCTGCTTGCCTGTCAGGCTCGTCCATGTAGCCATGAGCTATCCAGTTGTAGGCAAACGTGCTGGTCTCTATTGTGGCGATGCGCATATGTGCCACATTGGTCTCCTCAGCACATGCAGGCGGTGAAGTAGTGCATGGCGGCCCCGGCCAATGACCGTTCTCCGTCATCACAGATTTGTTGCGCCTTTGGTTAGCAAGTGCGCCTCAGTCACCTTGGCCTTGTGCGAGCGGGTCGCGCACCTGGACCTGTGCTGTGCCTCGCACTCTTTCTGTTATGCTGCGCCGCATGCACATGCAGATGTTGTCGCCCACGTGCTGTTCATGCCAAGCTTACCGCACCACCCATGCTTTCCGCCTGTGCCCTGATCGCCACGCAAGCCTGAACCCATGTCACACAGAGCTTGTCTGACCTGTGAGCACCTCCTACTGCGTCCGTCAGACCACATAGCAACCGCAGCTCCTTGTGCTGCAGCTACCGTTTGGACCCTGCGCGCGTGTCCTGCCATTGCCGTCGCTCACACCTGTTGTGCCAGCCTTTGCCACTAGCACTTGATGCTAACGGGATGGGAGATGGGGATGGGATGGGGCTGGGTCTTTGCTTCGTTTTGATGAAATGGTGGGATGGGATGGGGATAAGTGGATAAGGGGCACATTTGTCCTTTTCCCATATGTTTCATTTTTCTTTTTCTTTTTAATTTGTTTAATCCTGCCATAGTTAACTGCCGTCCAAATCAGGGGCAAATGACTCATTCATTTTCAAGATGCAAGGGTAAATCACAAAGTTGAAAAGGAAAGGTTAAAATCAGAAGCAAGGGCAAAAACACCAAAATCCTGAAAAGTCTTGCTCTGCCTGCCAGTTTGGCAGCTTTACCAACTTGAATAAAAGATAGCATCTCATGCTCTCAATCTGGGCATCAATTCCATATCACATTTTTTTATTCGAACTTGAAGCCATATGTTGCAAGTCAATTTGTAATACTTACTATATATGTCACAAGAGTCACTGTTCTACTTCTGTAATATTTCTTATTATTTTACATTCATAGCGTGCACTTGTTTACATCAATCGCTTTGTACATGAAATTTCTCACTTTCCTTGCTAGAATAAAATTTGTTGAGTGTTTTGTGCTTCGCCGTAGCTCCTTGTGTAAGTTTTATCTCAATGTCCTTTCATAACAATTGGATTTATTTCAACTTAGGGTTTTACATATCCTGTTCGGAGTCGTTTTCTGGAAGATATTCTTGAAATTACTGGGCATCGTTTAACTCCTTACAATCAAATTGATGACTATGGCCAAGAAAAAAGTTGGAAGATGCAAAAGCAATCTCTACGAAAGCGGAAGAGCCAAATCGCTTCTGTTGTGGAAGTACGGTAGTTCATGTTTTCTTGGCCATTTATTTTATGCTCAAAGCTTTGGTCTCTAAAGTTTGCTTTTGAACAGGATGCAGTTGATGCCGCTGATTTGAGAGACTATAGTTCGCGAACTCGTGATTCTCTATCCTGTTGGAATCCTGATTCAATTGGTTTTAATTTAATAGAAAATGTCTTATGCCATATTTGTCAAAAGGAACGATCAGGTGCAATACTTGTATTTATGACTGGGTGGGATGACATTAATGCATTAAAAGAGCAGCTGCAAGCAAATCCACTGCTTGGAGATCCAAGCAAAGTTTTGTTGCTCACTTGTCATAGCTCTATGGCCAGTTCAGAGCAGGTATTACCAAGACTACTACAATGATTTGTATTGCATTAGTGTGCCTACTTTTGAACTTTTGGAACAAAAAGATCAGTTATATATTTCAAGCAATAAAATATTTCTTAACTGTGGTGGTGATACTGACACTGTCTGATTGCCCAAGTTTTACTAGTTACTCCGTAATAGTAGATTATCCATTTTACAATACAAGGCTGTAAACTCTGGAGTCTCTGTTTCACATTACAAGTTAATTAGATAAAATGATGGTGTTGTTGGTACGTTTTTCACTCACTGCCCTTACTTTAGTAGTGTGAAAAGGCCATATCACTTTTCAATTTGTTGTGGCCATATGTTGTCATTTGGTGTCAACTTTTTCTTAGGCTTGAGACTCCTTGGACTCAGTGAGTGGTTGCTGTATTGTGAAATGGAGTACTGGCTAGCACGTTACACTTTGTTGAGAACATCTGGAATTTCAAAAATATTGGTTGTGTGAGAGCAACTATCTATGTAGATTTATGTTGTTGATTTATGGTTTAAAATATCGAAGATATTCAAATCCTATTTTTGGTTGCCTGCAAATTGCTTAATTAATATCTGTGTGCTTGGAAGTTCTCTGACTTAGTGACTTCATTAAATTTTGTTGTTTTTTTCGTTTCTTAGGTAACTTATTTTTTAATGAGCTATAACTATTAAGTCAATTGTGCAATAGACATTTTTGTTGTCATGTTATACCCAATTTTTAGTTAGGATCTTTTTTGTTATTTCGTTTCTCCTGGTGTAATGAATATGCATTAATCTGTTGATACGTTTGTCCATCATTTGTGCAGAAATTAATATTTGATAAGCCTGAGCCTGGAGTAAGGAAAATAGTTCTCGCCACGAATTTGGCTGAAACTAGTATTACTATCAACGATGTAGTTTTTGTTGTTGACTGTGGCAAGGCAAAAGAGACATCTTACGATGCACTGAATAATACTCCCTGTTTGCTTCCAACCTGGATCTCCAAGGCTTCTGCCAGACAAGTAATATTTTCTTTCTTATATACATATTACTAACGTTTTAGTTTCACCACTGCTCTTACTTTGATTAGTTATTGCCGTGGTTACAGATATGTCAATAAAGCAATTGATGTGCCTTTTAACCTGAAACTGTCTAAGTCAATTCTATTTCATCACTTACCTCATTTTATTTTTCTAATTGAATAAGTGAATATAATATAGAGACGAGGACGAGCTGGTCGAGTCCAACCAGGGGAGTGCTACCATCTTTATCCACGATCTGTATATGATGCATTTGCTGACTACCAGTTACCAGAACTTCTGAGAACCCCTCTTCAATCCCTCTGTTTGCAAATAAAAAGCTTGAGGCTAGGAAGTATATCAGAATTTTTATCCAGAGCTTTACAATCACCTGAATCTCTATCAGTAAGTTTGGTTTGTTTGTTTTTTAATCATCACTAACAAAAGTTCTTCCCTTCTTTTTGCTCAGATGGATTTCGTAAATTATTTTTTTTATTTTTTCAGGTACAAAATGCTATTGAATATCTCAAAGTCATTGGAGCTTTTGATCAGAATGAAGAGTTGACGGTTCTTGGTACCAGATTCACCCTTAAGATTAATTTTCACATTACCACTGCTTTACTTTGCATCTCTGTAGCATTTGGAGCTTGTATGCTGACTACTTACTATTTTTCATTTTCAGGAAAGCACTTGTCTATGCTTCCAGTTGAACCTAAGTTAGGAAAGATGCTTATTTTTGGGGCTATTTTTAATTGTCTGGACCCCATATTAACCATAGTTTCTGGACTTAGTGTTAGAGATCCTTTTTTGACTCCCTTCGATAAGAAAGATGTAAGTATACCCTAATATTCCAAATTTTTTTTGCCTATTCTGCCACACTCAAATATATACCAGGCATTGTGTTTTGATTTCTATTAGATTGTGAAACTACTTTTAAAGAAAATCTACATTTAAGATTTTATATATTTCCAAACTAAATATTTGAAAAGCCATTAATGATCACAGTTTTAAAAGTTTGACTGTATTGCAGTCAAAGCGTCAAGTATTTGTGACTAGAGGTAGTATTGTTTTCCTAGTTTTTTGGTCTACCGTCTTTTGTTTTGCTGGTGGAAATGACGCTACGTTGTCCGTGCAGCTTGCAGAGTCAGCTAAGTTGCAGTTTTCATGCCGGGACTACAGTGATCATCTTGCACTTGTTCGTGCATACGAAGGATGGAGGGAGGCTGAAAGAGACCGTGCTGGTTATGACTACTGCTGGAAAAATTTTCTCTCGGTGCAAACATTGAAAGCAATAGATTCTCTTCGGCGGCAGTTTCTCTTTCTTCTGAAGGATACTGGTTTGGTTGATGAAAACATGACTGTGTGCAATAAATGGAGCCGTGATGAAAATCTAGTTCGGGCAGTAATTTGTGCAGGACTATATCCAGGTGTTTCCTCTGTTGTGGTGAGTTTCTTTTGTTTAAGTTTATTTTACATACCCTGCTTTTAACGATTGCATATTTTCACACTTATTATGCTTTAAGGTTTTATATGGTTCTATGTTTTATATGGAAGATAACTACTGTTAATGGTCTGACTATAATATATATTGTGAAATTTTAAGTCGCGATTTGTGATTTTCCATTTGGCTCTTGATAATTTCAGAACAAGGAGAAATCCATCTCCCTCAAGACAATGGAGGATGGACAGGTTATGCTTTATTCGGTAAGTTTTTGGGTTCTACATAAATTTGAATTTTATCAGTGGCTTTGCATGACAGTTTCATCTAGGTTCTCTTTCTTGTTTCCAGAGTTCGGTTAATGGTAAAGAAGCCAAGATTCCATTCCCCTGGCTAGTTTTCAATGAGAAGGTGAAGGTGAATTCTGTTTTCCTCCGGGATTCAACTGCTATATCTGATTCTATACTGTTGTTATTTGGAGGCTGCATAAAACAAGGGGGCTTGGTATGTTCCTTTGCTTCGCTGTATGGGAAATCTTATTTTTCTGACATGAAAATGTATCATTGCATAATATTTGTTGCATGCTGCAGGATGGACACTTAAAAATGCTTGGAGGTTATCTTGAGTTCTTCATGAATCGTGATCTTGCTTCAACTTATTTGAGTCTGAAGAGTGAACTTGAGAATTTAATCCATTGCAAGGTATTATCGATTTGTAGTATCATGTTCTATGCCAGCATTCATCATTCACTTATCTGACATTTTGGATTTATAAAAATAGGCTTAAATAGGCAGTTCAAGTTCCAACTAAACACCCAAATTTATCTTCGCAACAGAGCTACTCGGTGCACACTGTTTGGTTGCATGCAATTAATATCGAGTCAAATCATTTTTAAGTTTATAAAAAGGGTCAATATTTATGATACCAAATAAGTGTCATTAGATTCATCATGAAATATATTTTCATAGTATTACTGATTTTTTGTCATGAACATTGATACTCTTTTCTGTAAACTTGGTAAAACTTTGGATAGTTTGAATATGGAAAGGTCTTATGCATCTTTTTCAGGACGGAGTTTAGTAACACTTCACAGATACGCCTTGGGCTTCCAACCCCTTTTAACTACCTGGGTGCTTGTGGGCACTCAAGAGTTTTAGCACTTTGCACAACTAACCATATTGGTAGCTTGTGCATTATGTGGTCTGTTGGTTGAATTTGCTAGACCTCAATCATTTAAGACATGCACATTGTGTGGTCATTTGGTTGAGTTCAGTCAGGAATCAATCATTTTTTACTTGATCACGTGGCAAATGTCATAATTGTTGTGCTAATAACAAATTTCTTCTAACAGCTCCAAAACCCAAGGATGAATATCCAAACGAGTGAAGAGCTGCTATCAGCCATCCGTTTGCTGGTGACTGAGGACCCATGCAGTGGGCGGTTCGTCTATGGCCGACAGGAGCCAAGATCAAAGAAAGCAAAGACGATGTTTTCGCCATCCTCCATGAGTGGCGGTGGTGGCAACGGAGGGGATAATGCCAAGAACCAGCTCCAGACTTTCCTGACCCGGGCCGGGCACAGCAACCCCACCTACAAGACGAAGCAGATCAAGAGCTATCTCTTCAGGTCGACGGTTGAGTTCAACGGCATGCAGTTCGTGGGGCAGCCTTGTGCAAACAAGAAACTTGCGGAGAAGGATGCTGCGAGTGAGGCACTGAACTGGCTCACAGGAGATGGTGGTGCAACGATCACTGACTCTAGGGGCGCCCAGGACGCAGACCCCATGCCCTTGCTGATGCAACCACCACGCAGGCGACGGCATAGCCATCGTCGGAGGAGCTGATTAGAACAGCATGTTTTTTTTATCGTTTTCTTAGTTGAGCATAGAAGCTAGCGAGGAAAAAAAATATTAGTAGACTGCACTTGAAACGTACTCCTATAATATAATAGTTCTGACGGGGAATACTAGAGAGCTGATGGCATAGAACGGTAGAGAGAACACTAGCTTTAACGATGGAAGGGTGGTCCATTTTTCGTTGGAGGTACTGAATTCATTGTTTCTTGGCGCAAAATAGAAAGATTATGCGTAGTGGATAACAAGATAAGACCTCTAGGCCCCCAATCATGAGCAGCCGTGCTGGATGTAGAAGAGGCATTTGGTTTTGATGCTGTGTTTGAGCACGGAGTGAAAACTGATAGGCGGAACGTGCTTCGCTCTGCACTACGGATGACCTTTAAAATTTAGAATTGGGTATTGAGTTGTGTCAAAATTTTGTGACTGTAAGAGTTGGGTTGTAATAAGTTTGATGAGGATGAAGACAAAAAACTTATTTTTGTTATCTAAAAAAACATCCGGTTATTCGAGAATGAGAATCGAAGTTAAAGCAAATTCGAAGGTGATCAAATGGACTTCCGTTTCTGATATTTATGGTGGACCGGTGGTGGTAGGCAGGACCGCAGGACTAGCTCGTAGCTGCAGAGATCATACTGGCTTGGCCAAAGACGCTGTAGCAGAGAGGGGTAGAATATGTTAGGAACCAGACGGATTCTTAATCTCATCACTCGGATTGCCACGGTAGATCACATCATCTGGATCGCCAAGGTGGAGGAAGCGCAAGATCCATGACGTGGATTAGTTGATGATTGGCGATAGGTGGAGGAAGCACAGGCTAGTCTCAATCATGTTTCATGAAAGTGTCATACACATTAAATAGAGTGTCACATAAGCAAAATTGTTGACTTGGTAGAATCATTAAATGAATGATACAAGGCTGCCTTATAATGGTATACCATCCTAAGTAATGCATTCAAAATGCAATAGCAATACTAGCCAACTAGTAAACTCACCATTTGGGCAAGACTTGTAAATCTTGTTCTCCATTCAAACCAGAGATGTCTTAATACCTTCTCCAGGAATAAATTCAATATCCATGTCTGTATTCATTTCTGCACTTGGAATTTCAATACTTTCTTTTACATTTTCACCAACCCCACCGTGACTATTATGTGTTGGTAATGTGGGAACTTCGAAACAGTCCATAAAGGAATTCATATTACAATTTCATCATAAAAAAAAATGGTTCTGATTTACGGTCAGAGTGGAACAAGTTGCAACTCACCTATCCCATGTGCAAGGATGATCCTGGTCCATCATGTTGGTTGGCTGCGGGTGCATATCTCCCAATATATCACCAGTGGTCCACCATGCAAAGAGTAGAAGAGTTTCCAATTAAACCATACAGTTTGGAAATTGCAATATACGAGAGATTGCTTTGCATAACCAAATCTCGGAATGTCGATCCTCCAAGAAACCCTAAATATAGAATAATATTAACAAAGCACCACAGTTTCAAAGGAAAATTTCCAAGACGTATTTATTTGTTTTTTATCAGGTATAACATAAAGATAACTACTACTTGAAATTGCAGAAAGATTCACACACCACTTTGGTTTACCGAACCGGCTGAGAAAATGTCGTGATCCATGAATGGTTAGCAAATAACATCTGAAACTTTGAAACCTACTCTTAGGGTCCCTTTGGAACGTGGGAATTGAATTGTATAGGAATTTCACAGGAATCAGCTCATTTTCACTGGAAAGACGTAGGAAACGAAAAAAAAATCTGCATTCCAAAGGGGTCCGGGGAAGTACTTGCGAATTTTAGAGCATATCATATAAGTTTATAACTTAATTCATACAACTAGTCTCTTCCTTTTACTTTAGATACTATTTTATATTTACATGGGACCACCTGTTAGTGTCATGATTCCGTTCCCATGAAACTCAGAAGTTGAAGAGGATCCTCGTGATCGGTTGGGTGACTGGAAGCAGTGAGAAGCTGCACACTCAGCCTGTCCTCCATGGCTCCATCACATGCATAATGCTGATGTGGTGGTTGGTTTGCCCATGGTTGTGCTTGCTCTTATTGTTGGTAACACTGGATTTATATAGCCGCACAAAGTGTCCACACCAGTGATCAGCGTGGTTGTATTGTAACCAGGGGCAGGCATTGAAGAGCATGGAGTTCCATTGTTTGTTGGTCAAATACTATTTGAAGAGTTTTTTTTTTTTTTGAAGAGTTTTTTTTAAGGGAGATTTGAAGAGTTAAGTGGCTAAAGATTATGCGTAGTCAGTGGCGAATCTAGGATTTTTATGTAGGGTATGCCGAATCAAAAGTTTATATCTAAACTAGTAAAATCATTAGCAATTTAGTAAAGTATCATGTCACAAACAAACATTTTCTATGTATTAGTACTGTGTCGCAGATGGTGGTGATTTCATACTCGCGAATATGTGATTAGACTCCATATTTGCGAATCTGTGATTACATGGTGGCGATTCTCTTGTTGCGAATATGTGATTGATTCAGTATATATAAACAACTATATTTTTAAAACAGTATAAAAGTTTCATTTTCTATAAAATTCTCTCTACCCCATAAAACTTTTATCATCTCTCTTCATTAATACAGTGCCACGTTAATATATTTAATGTCTACGAAACAGGGGCGGAGGCAGGTATTTGGCGAGGTTTGGCCTCTGCCGTACCTAAAATAAAACCTATAAAAAATACTAAATACAAGTATTATATATACCAGTAAATACATATAAAATATATATGCCAATACAAACTGGCCTAGTGCATGCGCGCTTGTGGCCTGATGGGTTCTACTGGGCGTCAGGCCTTGTTTAGTTCCGAAGGAAAAAAAATTCGTGACACTGTAGTACTTTCGTTTGTTTGTGATAATTATTGTCTAACCATGAACTAACTAGGCTCAAAAGATTCGTCTCGTCAATTCCGACCAAACTGTGCAATTAGTTTTTATTTTCGCCTATATTTATTTATTTAATACTCCATGCATACGTCTAAAGATTCGATATGACGGGAAATCTTAAAAGATTTTGGGTTTTTGGGTGGAAGTAAACAAGGCCTCAATTACTACAAGTCCAGAATAGAGGAAGCGAACTGATGTAGCTTGTAGGTTTAATATACTCCCTCCGTCCCTGAAAGCTGTAATTTCTAGAGTTGTCTTAAGTCAATTTTTTAAAATTTTGACCAAATTTATAGAAAAAAACACTAAGATTTATAGTACCAAATTAATACCATTAGATTTATCATTGAATATATTTTCATAAAATACTCATTTTATGTTATACATATTGATGCTCTTTTC
>Ga0182004_10000950_pt1 | contig 19898 bp, 15 predicted proteins | sample Sormic07211540_1_FD_120479 | JGI IMG/M metagenome (GOLD analysis project Ga0182004, IMG submission 120479) | Endophyte microbial communities from Sorghum bicolor roots, Mead, Nebraska, USA - 072115-40_1 MetaG | ecosystem: Host-associated > Plants > Roots > Unclassified | place: USA: Nebraska...
GTGAAGCACATCAAATCATAATTTGACAAGAGTGTCATGCTCATGATGCTTATGCTTGATGGAATGCTTATGCATGGCTTTGGTGAGACTAAGTGCATGCTTAACACCTAGGGTGTTACAGTTAGCATATCATGAGCTCTTTCTTAGCTTGTGCTTAGTTAATCTGATAGTAACAGGAGAAAAATATATAGGTATGAATTGAATGAAAATTGAATTAAATTCCCTTTTCTTGGTTGTACTCGAGTCCGTATCTCAATATGTATCTTGTCCTTTGTAGAATTGGAACAAATATGCCCATGGAAAGTTTGTACTTTTTCATTAATTGTTCATGCGTTGTGTGGAGGTTCTCCACATCTATCATACATCAAGATTATTACTACTTAGCTTAGAAAGGTTGGTGACAAGGCATTAGGTATTACGGAATGTACTACGGTAAAAGATTCTAACTAAAGTCACACCTAGTAGTATAGCATGTTGTGATCAAGCTTATTCTTAGATTACATTAACCTAATTTGGTTGTATCTACAGAAAGATGTGGGTGAAATCAGGATTACAATTGTCACCACAGATATCTCTTGTCATCATAGAACCAAATAGCTATAAGTCATAGTGAAAAACCTACTGGTAGCTATGTAGCAATTAGTAGTAAAGTAGAGCATTATGAGTTCTTTCTTAGTTTGTGCTAAGCTGATTTGATATTGAATGACGAAACATATATGGTGACAAAGAAATTTGAATAAATTCACTTAATCACCTTTTTCTTGTTGTATTGGGTACACATGTCACCTTACATGTCTTGTTCAGTAAGAATTGGAATGGACATGCATTGGTGTTGTTGAAGTCCTCGAACCATAGTTATTACAAGCAGATCAGATATCGAACCAGGGAAGGTCTCGATTCATGATTTAATTGGTTTAACAATTTAACCATTGATTCAATGCGGTTCAAATAGTGTGTGATCTATACCACAGACACAAACATGTGTCCAGCTCAGTGGTGGTGTTTCTCCTCTTTAGCTTTGAGTGGGAGTTTGAAATGAATCTTTTTCCCTACACCTTAAACACCTCACACATTAGTGCACATGTTGTCTTCCATTGTTGGTTCTTTAGGCAGTCTAATTCATGGTTTTTCACTGGTTTGTCAAATTAACTAGTGGTTCAATGGTTTCTAAATGGTTTGATTGCTTATCGGTCTTTTAGGTGGACTGGATCGGCTGATGCCCTAATTTGGTCTTTTATCAATTGGATTGCTGGTCCAATCTAGTCCTAATAACTGTGCCTCAAACATCAACAATACGGTGAGATACAATGAGGAGTAAATAGGGGGTGAAAATATTCAATCACCCTTACGCTTATTTCCCAAGGGCACACTATTTATAGTAATAATATTTACAATATAAAGACCATTTACCATTGCTCTTTGACTTGGATCCATAAAATATTCCTAGGGTTGAAATGGTCTTTACATAACAGAAAACATAACTACATCCCTATGCTACCATGTTGGAAGTATGGCACTTTTGGGGAACACCTCACTGGTGATTCTAAAGGTGACTTTGCCCTGATACTTCCTTGGCATTTCACTAGTCACGCCAAAATCCTTCCCTCATAGGGCAGTGTTAGTACCCTCCTAAAGGTGTCCTTCCAAATATATTGTACAAAATCTTCTATCGAAGACCAAATTTGTTCGGTAGTCAGAAAACTACAATGAGCGGTGGGAGAGATGGGCACTTTAAACCATTGCATCCCCCAACAATTGGTAATAAGTTCATCTTTTTTAATGAATTATCATATGCAACACATCTTGTAAGGCTTGCCTGCATTAGAGTGCATCTAGATTTTACTTAGCTTATTAGAAAGAATGGTGTATAGGCTATATCCATTCACATTGTGCAAGGCAGCTCATAGAACTAAGTAGTTTCAAGTAACTTTTGTGAAAAGCCCACTAGCAACTAATGAATAATTCTTGAAATTAGAATTGTGCAAACTATCTCATAGAAGTACATGATTTTAGCTACATTAATGGCTAGCTCATTAGTAACCAAGGTAGAAACTAATAGCATTATAGCATTCTGTGAGCTCCCTCTTAGCTTGCTTTGAGCTAATCAAGCATTGGCTAGAGAAAAGATGTTTGGATGTATATGAACGTTTAGTTACATCTTATTTTCATGGTCCACATCATGTAGTGATTATTTGCAATGGTGGATCCACAAGAGGGTGTTGGACACCCCCTCCTCAACCCATGGAAGGTCAACACAATGTAGCCCATTAAAACTTTAATGTGATACATATTTGGCCCAAAAAGTATGAAGTTAGCTGAATGACAAGGAGTCCAACACTTTGTTTTTGGGCCGACCTTGTTTGCTTCTAGTTGTTCATAGGGCCGAATAAATGCAACGCACTGAACATTGAAGTATGTAGGTCTTTTTGGTCTTTCCGTATTGACGCAATTAATATTTTGAGCATATTTGGTGTTTGGTGTATGGTTTAGTTTTTGGGATCAATAAGACCAACAATGCTACAATGACATATAAGATTGACTTGCATCTGCACCAAAAAAATCTAGTCCCCACTCTTCCGCTTGTTACCTTGCTCGCTAGGTTGCCAACCATCACTCACTTGATTGTTGATCTCTGTGGAAACATATCAGGTCATCCATGATGTTGATGACCACAACAAGGCTTCTAGATCTTGGCTCAATGGTTCTCTCTAGAAACTCTTGGTGCTAGTCATGATGGCGCAAAGCCCAAGAAGAGGTGCTATTCATGATAGACCTAGGAGATAACATCATGGCTAAAAATGCATCTAGTCCCCCTAATGAGTTTTGGTGGTTGAATGACAAAATAGTTTAAGGACTAATGAATTTGATGAGTTTTTGATAGATTTCATTGCAAATGATCATGCCAAACTCATGCCATATCTCAAACAAAGAAAAGGCAAGAAAATTAGTGAAGTAAAATGAGACAAAGGGAAATGGATATGGTATGGTGTCAATATTGGTTTGATCACATTAATGAGAGGAAATTGATAGTTCATTGGTTTTGATCAATATTGATATATGTGAATATGTGTGATCAAAGTATTAATTAATGAAGAGGTTATATGGAAACATGAAGAAAGCAAATGTCGAAACAACGGTATTGTGAAGAAATGGTAAGCCGATGTGCAAAACTGGAAAGGGACATGGTCATATGCATATCTATGGTTTCATTGTTAATTAAGAGATGCATGGAAAGAACAAGGGGACTAATTGAAGTAAGAAGTCACCCCTCCAGAAGACTTCTTACTTGCATTTAATGAAATTATTTATTTACTTGAGCTAAATTATTCCAAGTTTTTAGGGAGTAGACCGCACAATGGTATATGAGTTGATCAAAATTATGATTTTTTTTAAAATTTCCTAACAAATTGTTCTCAATTACCCTAAGGAGTAATCATTGGTCAGTAGGGACAGATCTTGTATACAAGTAAGGAGTACTAGTTTTGCATGTTGGTACTACGGGCTAATTTGGATCGAGACTCGAGGAATACACCTGGGCTAGGCAACTCCTCTAGGTTGTCGATTTTCCACACCTAGGGTTGGATTGACGTGCCTAGGCCCAACCCCCAGGCGAGGCACCAATCCAAATAGCCTCTACATCCATGGAGAGGAGCTTCTCAGGCCTGAAAATGGTGAAAGCGATGTCATGTAACCGTATTGGGAACAAGTTTATGGTAATGGGTAATTAATTGTACCATTTGCTTTGTTGAGCTAGAGTTTTGTACAACAATCCTAAACAATGTTGTAATGGACCGCTTTCAAAAGATCAGAAATTGTAATCGAAAAATGCTTCCTTGAGTTGTGAATGCCAGTGATTTTTAAATTTATTGTTATGGTTAAATGTAAATATTTGTAAATTTTAACACACATTATTTTCCAGATTGCTTCATAATCCATCTTTGACTTTCCAGTTAGCATTCTTTATTTAGCATCTAGTATTGTTTTGGATTAATCCATTGTTGACTTTCCAAGTTATTAGACACAATTCATTTTTGACTTTGTCGCTTTAGCTATGTCAACAATAGTATAATACAATGGTATTTGTACCTCTTCGTGTGTATTATTAATTTGTTGTACTGATTGTTAGTTGACAAGTTTTAGTGACATCATCAACATGATGAAATCCTAGATCCGCCCTTGTCGATCAACACTATATACTCAATCGCATTAGCCGATCATTTACGAGTCGTGAACTCGTGATTATGAGTGCTTATGTTATATCAACCTAATAAGTTCAAGTTTGGTTCCATCTAGTTCTCGAAAAACTCAAGATCAGGACTCTGCTTACCATTAGGACTAAGGGCCTATTTGATTGAGTGCGGTAAAGTTTTTGTCCGTCACATTTAATGTTTGGACACATGAATGAAGTACTAAATATAGATTATTACGAAACTAAAAACACAGCTACATAGTAATTTGCAAGATGAATCTTTTGAGCCTAATTAATCTATGATTAGACACTTACTACCAAATAAGACGAAAATGCTACAATATCTGTTAAACTTTAACAACCTCAACTAAACACCTCCCAATCACGACTAACCAGCCACATCATATGTGGGCATGATGCATGATATCGGTTTGCATTTTGGCGCCAAGCTGCCAAGTGACAGCTAGCTTTGCATTGGCCGTGGTTGGCTGCTAGTTGCACCGTAGGTAGTTTGTATTCCGATCCTATATACCAGTGCTGCTGCTGGAGATCCCCTCTTATCTTGCGGCCAGTGGCGACCCCATCCCAATGTGGCTACGACACGCGCTACATGCTGCTGGCCGCCCCTGCTGCCTGCGCCATACGTGCTTAAGGCCCTGTTTGGTTTTAAATAATAAAGTTTATAATTTATCACATCAAATATTTAGATATATATATATAGAATACTAAATATAAACTATTTACAAAACTAAAAACACAGCTAGAAAGTAATTTACAAGAAGAATCTTTTAAACCTAATTAATTCATGATTGGACACTAATTGTCAAATAAAATAAAAATACTACAATGCTTGTTAAACTTTAACAACTCCAACCAAACATCCCTAATAAGTGTGCATTGCATGCGTTAGCGTTGCCCCCACATCACACACGAATGATGTACATACCGTCACGTATATACATAGGAGATAGATACACCACACCATACCCTATATATGGATATATACGAATGATCTAGAGTAGAGTCCAACTGGGATCTTGAGGAGCACGACGTTGTTGTCATCAGGGATAGCTAACGTTCGTGTTCAACTAGAAACTGATCGATGCTTTGCCGTGAGTGGCATCGATTCGAGTTTGTGTGCAGTGCACTCCGTCTCGATCGTTTCCGTTTTCGATCGATCCATCGAAACGGCTAGTTTAGCCCCGTACTCCAGCATCTTTATCCTCCGGAAAGTCGCATACCGTGGGCTGGTGATAAGTATTACGACACCATGATAATCCAACATTACGTGCTGCTGAATCTGATTGTGTTTTTAGGTCTTGTTTGACACAACTTAAATCAATAGTAAAGTTGTTCTTTTAGAAAATATTTTTATGAGTAATTTTCTAGATGAAGCTGAGCTGTTTTGAAAAAAGTGTTTGGTAAAATAGCTTCATCAACTACTTCTTACATAGTTGAGAGAAAAATGAGAGAGAGCTACAATAAGTTACTTTTTTTTCACCTTCATCCCAACTCATGTGTTTGTGAGAGAAGAAAAAAAAAATAACTTCACCCGTGAAGCTATTTTAGAAATAAGTGTTTGACAAAAAAAAGAGAAAAGCTCACAACAGCTCATGAAGGTGTTGTGAACTATACTAAACATGCCCTATATATATAAACTGTTGAATTTGATTGCTAATAAATCCGTTTTGAAAACAATCTGAAAAAGGCGCTTAGAAAAATTATACTCAAGAGGTGTTTAGTTTCCTTTTTATAATTTTGAAATTTGGTCCATTATTTTTTATAATAGAACTAAACACCATGCAACAGTTTTTGCAAAATGATTGTTATTCTTCATTTTGGATTTTCGCCTCAAAAGACTAAAAAAGGCCCAAATAAGCCTCAAGAGGCTATAATAAGGATAATAAAATCTATATTTTGATTGAACTAAACATAACTCTAAAATTTTTGGTATTTTTACATTTCATCATTAGCACTTGACATTCTGTAGTTTGTATTCGATGACAAACTAAAAAACACTTGAGAGAGAGAGAGAGAGAGAGACCGACAAAGCGCTTTGATTGTGAGCCCGGCCCATAAATGCTTCCATCAATTTGGCCCACGCAGCAAGTGAAGCCCGAATTGGGCCCCCGAAACCAGCCGAGCCCCGTGCCATTAACATTTTCTTTTATTCCTCTGTCTCTTTTCTCTGGGAAAAAAAAAAGAATTCGTTCGAGCTCTCGCGGCGCGCAGTCACTGACTCCGGCGAGGCGGGCGAGGGACCAAAACCCTAGCTGAACCCTCCCGAGTCCCGACCCGCGCAGCAGCCTGCAGCCGCGTCCATGGAGGTGGACCCCTCGCCTTCGCCGCGCTCGTCCAGGCCGCTGCCGCCTCCGCCGCTGGCACCGACGCCGAGCTACTTCGACCCGGAGTCCTCCGGCCGCCGGGAGGAGTACCGCCGCTACAGGTCAGGCGCTCCCTCTCCTCCTATCCTATCCTATCCTATCCCCCTCCTTCATTCGCGTTCCCAAATGCTGCGCTGCTGTGTATAGGTGATGCGGGCGTGGCGGGTTAGTTGTGATTGGCGACGGTTGAGGTTCGAATGCGTGGGAGGGATGGGGCGGATTGGTTGATTTGCGATGGTCTTGTCTAGATGTGTTCTGGGGGGGTTGCCTGTGCCAATTGGAGGTTCGTTGGTTATAAGATGTATCAGTTCGTTGATACCCTGAGGCATATGCTTTCTTAGTACTAATGTCCTATCACCTTGGTAGCATTTTGGAACGTCCAATTGCTTGGAAAGCATATTAGGCTCAACATTTTTGTGCATAGAAATCAGAACTTGTTGCGCTGGCAACCCAACTAGTTACAAGTGTCCCCAATGCACAGATGAGACATTATGTGATTTGGGAGTGCTTGAATGGCACAAACCAACCTCTGCTGGTTCTCAATGCTCAAACTGGTGTTTTGTGTTCTAGTCCTGGACCAAACCTGTAATCACTGGCCCAGTGCCCTTATTTTTTCCATCTGGTTTTCTCTGTGTATGGTCGAAATGGTTTGACCAGCTTATTTTACCACAGGAGAGTTGCTATATGGTAACCCTATGTATGCGATTTGTGCAGACATTCTATTTTAAAATTTTCTGTCAGTGGTTGCTAATTATGTTTTTCGCGTTGCAATTTACAGAAAGAGATTGTCTTCTTCAAATGTCTCTCCTCTGCCGGGAAGCTCACTCTCCAAGTCCTCTGGACCAAGACTGTTATACGATGGAGAAAGCATCCCAAGGCGGCCTAATGCTGGTTTACTCCTTGAGGATATAAAGCAGGAAGCCGCCGATTATTCCAACATGGAAAGCTTGGATGGATCGATACTGTACAGTTCAGCGAAAAGGACATCTCTTGATGGTGGTTCTGCATCAGCCGCAGCATACAGTTCGGGCAGGCAAGCAGTGAGGCAGGCGCTGAAACCCGTCAAACTGGAGGACGATATCTATGTGCCGCATGAAGGAGAAACGTCTTTTACAATGTTTGCAACTCTCCTTGATTCTGCGAACCAAGGTTAGAGGAGTACAGTGATGCTTTCTGTTCCAAAGCTTTGTTTGTACGTTGTTTTATGTTTGTTGTCAATTAATGTGCTTATAATCACTGTTATTATTTCCCTTTTTGTTTTATTTGATTTTAACCAATAATGAATATTTAATTAAACTTGTTCTTCTGAAATAAATCACACATATTTTCAAGTAGCAAAAGATAGCAGTTTATTACTGGGTGGCTGCAAATTCTATCCTCAATTTTCAACCTTCATCTTGAGCGTTGTAGCACATGTTGTGTGACCATCTGTTAGTTACCAGATGATTAGTAGAAGCTCCAGAAATCTCCAACCTTATTTGTGCAGTGACTGGCAATCCGAATTTAGGAAGTGTAGGTTTTAGCTATGTCTTGAGTTGCATGACATAGCAACACCCTTTACTTCCTTTCCATTTTCCAGTTAATTCTGATTAGATTTTTAAGGACTTAGTTATGTTTTTAATGTCTCTTTTCTGTTTCAGGTTTGATGCCCGTCCCAGATGTAATTCAACAATTTGAGAGGACATGTCGAAATGCTTCTGAGTCAATCAGGTTGTCATTGCAAACTCCATTTCGGCTGTTAGATTTTAGTATTTTACTTCTCCCAAACTGACACTTTGCCTGTTATAACTGTTACCTAGTCAAATTGCTGATTAGATTTTTAAGGACTTAGTTTGCCATTCATTTCTTCACAGCTATCACTGAATGAATGCAGTTCTTTTCCCTATTTGTTTCAACTAAAGCACAAGGCTGCTAAGGTCAACTGATGAGACCTGTATTATAGCTTATATATTAAATTTGGGATATCTGTGTGACACTCTTAAATTTTCAGATCTGCTGCCACTGGAAAGCTTCGGATGGTGGACGATAAACTTATGCAGCAAAAGGCACAACTTTTACTGGACGAAGCTGCTTCCTGGTCACTTCTTTGGCACCTCTATGGCAAAGGTAATAGTTACAATTTTTGGATACTTATAAAAAGATCATTCTTTCTATAAATGATTTTCATTAGCAGTACTATAAACTATAAATGAGTACTTCTGGAGTAACTAATTTATTGTATTTTCTTGACTATTTGATCTGCTTCATGACAGGACATGAGGAGCTTTCTGGAGAGCTGTTGGTGGTAAGACATATTAAGTTATAGCTACCAATGGATTCAAGTATTTTTTTTTCCTTTGAATTATTGTCCTCTGATATGTATATTCACCTAAGTTTTTGCGATGTATACTTGTAAACAGCCGCCAATTACATCCCATCAGGAGGCTTGCCGCTTTGTTGCAGCAGACCTTACAGCGCAACTGTGTCTGCGGATCATACTTTGGCTTGAAGGTCTTGCTTCTGAAGCTCTTGATTTGGAGAAGAAGGTAAGGTATTTTTTAATGACTATTATCCTCTATTTTGTGGGAATTCTGTGGTGTCATGTGATTGACATGGAATGGAGCAACCTTCCACTAATATACTCTCTCGGTGCCAAATACTTGTTGTTTTAAGATATTTATAGGACAGATTAGTGCTCAATAGAAATTACACATGTACCCTTATTTATTGAAGGTGATCCACGCTAATCAAGGAATAAGCCGCTAATTAAAAGAAAGTGTGGAGGCATGTAGGCTGCAATCTCATGTTAATATGGGTCCAACCTAGTGTCTAAAAGCTAAAAATACTTTTTCTGGGACAGAGGAGTAATTTGTAGGATTTCCATGACAAGTGAGTAAAGATAGTAGTAATCTGTAATTCTATATTTACACGTTTGGTAATGTCTTATATAGTGTTAGAAGTTAAGCTAACAAGCTACAACATAACTATGACATATCTATGGCTCATTCATAACAATTTGTCCTGATGTTCTTGATTCAGTTATTTCTTTACCCTTTGGACTGTTTTCTGTTGGTATTAGTCATAGGACAAACTATACAGTAGCTGATCGACTTATATGCCTGAGCAAATTAATAAGATGACACCCTGCTTATTCACTCATGTAGGTGAGAGGACCTCATGTTGGTTCATACCTACCAAGTTCTGGTGTTTGGCACCGTACACAGAGGTACCTAAAAAGAAATAATAATGATTCTACTATAGTGAAGCATGTGGATTTTGATGCTCCAACTCGTGAAGGAGCCCAACTTCTTCCTGATGACAAGGTAGGCTTTTATGGTGCATATAATCTTTTATGCTGATGCTTGAAATGTGCATTGCAGTTGGTTTCATTTGACCTTTGTGGGACCGTTCTTTCACCTATGCGAACTAGTCAACTTTCATGTTCCTATCCCTTGTTTTTCCTGGATGATCTTGCCTTTTTAAATTTATTTCTTCAATGATCTAAAGGAAACAATTGACTAACATCACTATATACAAAACAGTTCTTTCTTCTGAAATCCTTTTCATTTAGTGCGTCAAGTATAGTAATACCATTTTTTTTTGTTTGTCTATAAGCAGAAGCAAGATGAATTGCTTCTAGAAGATATATGGACTCTTTTAAGAGCAGGAAGATTAGAAGAGGCATCTGAGTTGTGCCGTTCTGCTGGCCAGGTAGATCAGTCAGGGTAGATTGTGTTATTCTTATTATCATCTCTATTATTTTCTGACGCTGACTATTCAGTATACTTTCAGGCATGGAGAGCTGCCACTCTTTGTCCTTTTGGTGGCATAGATATGTTCCCTTCCCTGGACGCATTGCACAAGAATGGAAAGTACAGAACACTACAAGCCATTGAATTAGAAAGTGGTGTTGGGCGGCAGTGGCGTCTTTGGAAATGGGCATCGTATTGTGCTTCAGAGGTGAACTCTACTCACGTTCTAGAGTATGCCTCTTTCTGTGTTCTTTAGTAGTGCTGTACTATTGAACAACTGGTCTGTTTCATTCTTTAAGTTTGCTGCTTCTGTACATACTCTAATTGATAGTACCCTTTCAGAAAATTGCTGAGCAAGATGGAGGCCGTTATGAGATGGCTGTATACGCTTTACAGTGCAGTAACTTAAAGCGTATCTTGCCAATCTGTACTGACTGGGAGGTATGTTGTAGATTTGATGTTATTCTTTCCAGTTAGGATTCGACTGCTGGTTTGTGATGCATCTTTTTTCATTCCCTTTTCTAGTCAGCTTGTTGGGCAATGGCAAGATCCTGGCTAGATGTTCAAGTGGATCTAGAATTATCTCAGTACCAAACAAGTAGACCGGATGAAAAGCAGCTTGACGATGACATGAATGGAGCCCAAAGTTCAGTTGGTCCAGAAAGTTGGCCATACCATGTTCTTGATCAGCAACCTCGTGACTTAACTGCTCTTCTGCAGAAACTCCACTCAAGGTATTAAATATTTAGTGCTGCCTATGATCCTATCCATTTTCTAATTACTTATACTATTGTTCACTCATGTGATGTAGTGACCTTGTTCATGAAACTGTGTCTCGAGCATGCCGCGAGCAGCATCGACAAATTCAGGTAATTTTTGTTTCCAAGGATGAACCGCTGAAGGACAACCTCTGTTCTATGAATCACACATTTTGTCTATGTTTTTTTAATGGGATTTACTGAACTGAGTAAATTGCTCTACATGGCAGCACTCGAATTGGGCTAATTTTTATGAGCTGTTCTGATAATATGCCAGTTTTTGTTTTACATTAACCAAGGCCCTTCTAGTAAAAACACCTCTACATATGTGTGGATCCAAAGTTCCAAGCATATGAACATGTCTTTGTTACCTGTTTTCTGTTTTGGAGAGTTGTAGGTTGCAATTCTTTTCTAACTCAGTAACTTTATGTTTTTTTTGTTGGCCCATGTTAACTGGAAGGCACATATGATCAATGTGCTAAAAAACACATTTCATTGAAAGTTCCCTGGAATAAGAATTGATAGGTCATTAGGTCATTAGTCATTACCCATTTGGAGCTGCGATCCCCTAATTGTCTAATTGCAGATGAATCTCATGAGTGGGCATATATCTCATCTTCTTGACCTTCTATGGTCATGGTTATCACCTGCTGAAGAGAACCATAGTAATACTGCAAGGTAAAGTCTTTGTGATTTTGTATGTGACAATCTCAAATACTTAAATCCGTTATCATATCACTTTTCAATAACTTCTGTGTTCATCTAGGCCCCTTGATGACCCTGAGATGATACGCTTCGGGGCACATATTGTTCTTGTGCTGAGGCACCTTTTCAGTGATGAAATGGACGATGAGTTGGATGAAAAACTGGTTACTGTTGGTGATCTCATCATCAACATGTAAGTATTACTTATGAACTAATCTTGCATTGGCATTGAGCCCCAACTTTTCAATGTTTGCTTCTTGGGGCTTAATCAACCAGTATTACTGGTCCTTAATATCAATTTGGGTGATTTTAAATTTCAATTGTATGGTACTACAGCATAACAATTTCCATAATACAGTTACATAAGTAGCATGCATTGTTTCCATGAAATCTATCAAGGGCTTGATCCTTTATTTCTAGTATTATTTTATCCAAACTAAGCATTGCTATTTTATTTTTGTTGATCTTATCTTACATTCTCACCTTAGTCCAGATGCTGTGTATGCCTTCTTGATGTGTCTTATTTATCATCACAAATGAAAATTTAATGACTCCAGGTACGTGAGGTATTTGTTCTCAGAGGATCAAGAGGAGTTGGTTGGAGTATATGCCTCTCAGCTTCAACATGACCTTTGCATTAATTTGTTTGTGGAAATGATGGAACTAAGGTTAAATAGCAGGTATTATTATCATATGCTTATCTAAGTAATTGTTTGCCATTGTGAGTATCTGGGTATATCAGTTTTATTTTTGGTTGTCCATTGATTTTCATAATAATGGAATGGACACAGGTTAATCGGTATTATTTTTGGTTGTTCGTTCTTGCGTGTCCTTTGGTTATTGCCTTGTTTGTAAATCAAAGTGGCTGCACAAAATACAGACAGTGGAGCTAATTCAGTAATTTTAAATGAATTCAATATACATGCTCACACTTCTTTTTCTGGCAACAGTTTGCATACTATGTACAAGCTCTTCCTTTCTGCTGTGGAGTATCTTCCATTCTCATCTGATGATGCATCCAAGGCTTGTTTTGAAGAGATCATTGAGAGGTTAGTTAATCCTGTGAATATGTTGCAATAAATTCACCAAGTTTCAGACTTTTTGTTTATGTTTGTTGATATATTCTAAGAACTTTTGAAATTTAATTCAGAGTGCTTTCAAGATCTCGACAAACAAAACCCAGTAAGTATGATGAGGATTTCTCTGATGTTGCACATCAACATCATCTGCAATCACTTCAAAAGGCAATGGTTATTCAGTGGCTTTGCTTCACACCACCATCCTCGATTCCAGACTTTCAAATGATCACTGGGAAGCTTCTGATACGGGCGTTGGTGCATAGGTAAGTAGTTCTCTAATTTGTTCTTGCACAAGAGAAACATGGATTCATATTTTTTTCATGCTATCACTATATTTATTGTTGCAAATTTATGTGGGATGGTTTTATTTCCTTTTCCAAAAAGCTATTATCATGAAACTTATATACTATTTCTTTATCAATCAGCAATACACTGTTCAGGGAGTTTTCCCTGATATCAATGAGGAGAGTCCCTGAGCTACCAGCAGGGCCACACAAGTTGCTTGCCATTTTAGCTGAACCGTTAAAGCAAAAAGAAAATTTAATTTCACTGGAAGATCCGGAGGTATCTGATAACTTACTGGAGTTTGAAGATTGGGTATGGTCTCCGTTGTTAATACCGATGTGCATCTTATCTTTATGCAAATAATTTTGTTATTTTTATGTAATGAATATAATAGTATTCTTAACCACATATTGCTTTTGTATGGGCAAACAGCATGAATATTACTCCCTTGATGCAACTTACCGCAGTTGGCTTAAAATTGAGATGAAGAATGCTGCTGTTTCTCCTGAGATGCTTTCGGCAGAGGAAAAGGATCAAGCTGTTGCTGCAGCGAAAGAAACACTGGACTTGGCATTCTTGTTACTATGCAGTAAGTCATAAATGGTTTTATATGATGCACCTGTGTGAATATATGCTTCTCACTGCTGCAAAATTTTCGATAGTATATGTAAGCATTCAACTTTGTTTTCCTTGTTTTTGATGTTCTTGTCCGTTGCGATCAGGGGATGAAAGACCATGGTTGTATGCTGTCGAGAGCAGTCCATTTGAATCCTCAGAGGTTATTTTCCTTGAGCTGCATGCTTCTGCAATGCTCTGCCTACCTTCTGGAGAATGTATGTTACCAGATGCAACATCATGCACAGCTTTGACAAGTGCACTATATTCAACTGTTAGTGAAGATGATGTGCTGCATCGCCAGTTGAAGGTTTGGTCCTTTTGCTCAAAGATTTTTTGCTTCCAAAATAAATTTGTCTAGTCTGGTTACATGTGAGTCAATCAAAATAGTTATAGCGCCTAGTAAGAACTGTTGACAGCACTTTGAGTTCCAACTTCAATATATTTTAGTAGACTTCTGCAAATTCTAAATGTGTATTATCTATTGAGCAAATGAGCAGGTGGATGTCCAGGTGTCTTCTAGAGATCCATGCTGTATTGAAGTTGCTCTTCGCTGCTTAGCGGCAGAAGGTGATGGATATGGGCTTCATGAAGCCAACAATGGTGGTCTTCTTGCCGCAGTCATGGCTGCTGGCTTTAAAGGTATCTTCACTCTAAAAGGTGACCACTGTTTGAAATATTTTGTGTACCGGTTTTGAATGATTTATTATGGCAGGTGAACTCAGTCGATTCCAACCTGGAGTTTCAATGGCAATTTCACGGCTTGATGCTTGGTATTCTGATGGGAGTGGCTCTGTGGAGAGCACTGCTGCTTACATAATTCGAGGGCTGTGTCGGAGATGCTGCCTTCCTGAAACAATTCTAAGATCTATGCAGGTGATCAAGCAAATCATTTTTACAATTGCATTGTAGTTGTAGTACAAAATACATATAAGTTCTTGCTGTCCCTGTCCAGTGTAGATGATACATTAATCTTTGTTGCTTTTATTTGGCAGGCATGTATTGCACTCTCCGCAGCTGGCGATTCTCTAGATAACTGTGACAAACTAATTGAGTTAGTTGGTTCAGCCGAGTCTGGAATGATGCATTTGTTCAGCCAGCAGCAGTTGCAGGTTACTTCAATGATCTTTCATTTGTTAATCCACCCAGTCCTTATTTCCCCCCCTTGGCACCAACAAAATTGCTCCTCAATGTTTGTCAGGAATTTTTGATTTTCCAGAGGGAATGTTTCATATGTACAATGGAGCTTGAGGAGGATCAGTTACCTTCTGATGGCTAAGCTTTTTGATGTTCTCAGTTGCTGAGTCATCACATTGGCTATTTTGTCCAGTTTGCAGGGAAATTATTAAATTCAGTACATGTATACATGCAAAAGGCTGGCTATAATATGTACGGCACAATGCTGTGTGTGGTTTCAGGGGATTTTAGGATTCAGTCGCCACCTTTTCTTTTGCTTATGAATGCAAATCATTTGCACTAATCCATGAGTCATGACCGGCATACTTCAATCCATTATGACGTCAAGACTGAAGAACCTGCTGTGACTGATGTATTGCCACACCATTTTGTAACGGAAACGGAATGATGAAATTTGGTGTGTATAGGTGTCCACTGTGTAACATTATATGTATTGTAATGTCATATCCCTTTACTGTGGTTCTGCACGATTGTGCACGAGAATGGACCAGCTGGTAACAGCAGCCGAGAATTGGCCCGTTTCAGTCCCCTTGTGTATGTGTACAAGCACAGATACACATGTTGGAAAATCTATATAAGATGCAACTCGAAATCCAAGATTTTGTTCATGATAATCAATGTTCACTGGAGTTTTGGCGAATTTTGTAAAATATACCGTGAAACGATCTGTTCCGACCGAGTGGGCCCGTATACGTATTCAGCCAGTATAAAGGTGAGACACGGTCCACGTCAAAACATGGTAAGAGGAGAACCATATATAATGAAGATGCCAATAATACAATATCTGCTGCAGCTTCACAAAACACACAGTACATTATCTGCAATCAACAAGGTCTTAGTGCCACTTAGATATTCTTTTAAGATGAAGGTTTTTGATTCCGATTGGATATTATTACAGGGCTGAAAGCATCAATAACAGAGAATAAACCAAAAGGAAGGGAACTTGTACAGAACACACAAGCGCGCGACAATTAACGTTGGAATTTAATCCTTCACAGTCGCTTGGTTATTGCCGTTATTTCTGTTAGCAATCCATCTTCGGACACAAATTCATGTGCTCCAGCATTTCCTGGCAGCCGTCGTCGATTTGCATTTCTTGCAGAACCATCGCGTTCTTGGCGAAGAACTTGGCCACTTGAATTCCAAGGCAGTTTGGCTCGTCCTTGAAAAATTGCAAGCTCACTCTTTTAAGATGACTCTGTAGGCAACTGAATGAACGCTCACCATTCAGGCCAGGGATACCGAAATCCTCATAGTCGTTTTCATCGTTCTGTCCAGCTAATGACGTTCTTCTGCGATTCCTGAAGCCACTGACAGACTTGTCAAAAGATTTCTCTCCATCCTCACTCCAAGGCGTTTCATATTGGTTGGTAAGCTTAATGCGGAGGTCACCAACCATAGGGCAAGAATAATGGAGCAAGTCTGCCAGCATTACCATTGATGTCTCACCAGGCTTATATTCAGCTTCTAGCTCAAGCTGCTCCACAAGGCTGAACGACGACAAACCACCTAGAAGCTCATCCCGGCTCGCCTCGTCGACGAGGGCGAGGTTATCCATGGTGAAGTAGTCTATTCTAAGCTTCAAGAGCTTCGTGGTGGTGTTGAAATTCTGAATGAATCGCCACAACAATTCGCGAGCGCGAGCTGGTTGGGTTGGGCGGCCATAATAAGCATAAAGACTGCGGCCATGGGTTAAGTGCAAATCCACATGATGAACAAAGTGACACATAGCCAACAAGTTCAGGGGTCACTTTTTTGGATTTGCAAGTTCATGGACCAAAGTGGTACAGACTGACAAGTTAAAGGGCCGCCAGTGTATTTTACTCTATATCTAAATACATGGCAAAAACTATGTATAAAAGAACCAAAACGTCTTATAATTGTAAGTGAATGGAGTAGCTCAATGGAGGCAGACTCTCTATAATCGGTCAACTTCTCTTCAGAGCTAGCTTGGAATTCTCTCATCCTCCTGTTTAGGAGTTGAGTCGGGTGCCACAGATTTTAACTCTCCCAGGTCCCGCAAAAGACGATCATTACTTAGACTAGTCTCAATGGAGTTTCGTTAGAGTTTCATGCACATTAAATATGCTGATGTGGCACTGTATTAATGAAGAAAGAGATGATAAGAGTTTCACGGGAGTAGAGAGAGTTTCATCCCCTTCTACACTGTTTCCAAAATATGGATGCATATGTTGGAAACAGGATCATGAAATCTCCATTAAGGATGGTCTTAGTGTCGACAACTTAATTAGCTCAAGCACTAGCAGGCAGAGTAGGATGCACAAAAACTTATGAAGGTGCAGTGTGTGTTGGGTGGAGGATTGTAATACCCGATTTTAAGGACAAAACCAGATATACACTAAATATGAGTTTTAGAAGTCAAATCTCACATATAGCTACAAATAAGATGTAATATCAAAAGACAATGCATAAATTATATAACGTAAGGTGTGGCGAAATAGCAAGAGTGAGTCCATGTCAAACTCCACAAGTATAGCAACTAGATTGTATAGATACCACAATCTCATGATCAATGTGACATAAATAATATAGAGCATTAAACAATAAACAATGAGTATCATAACACAACAAGAATCATCACCCTTAATGTAGATGTCCCCGAGGCCGCTCGTGACCGTGAGCACGGCTAGTATACCGGTTTAATAAACACTCTGTAGAGGTCGTATATCTTTACCCATAAGTTATGATTTACCCTTTCGTCTGAGGTAGCTAATCTCTTAACCCTCTTGCTAGGGAGGTCGGTAGGGATCACTATGAAGCGTTTCAAAAGTTTGTCTAACAGGTTAGAGCCGCTTGGTTTCATTAATCAGTCCGTGTGATTCTACCACACAGGGATCCATGGTCTGCTATCCTTCAATTGCGCCACACGGATAACCGCTAACGAGCTAGAAAAGTTACTCATACTTGACTAACCATTATAGCCCTCATGGTTGCACTTCAATCCCGGGTGATCACGTACAGATAAATCCTCAAGTTGCTTAAAAGTCATTTTTATCGTTTGTTGCTTAAACATTAATCAAGTCACAAGATCATGGTCACACAAAGAAACCCCAGATGCTATACTTGCCTTGATCCAATTGCTCATACTTTCTCAAACATTAGCATATGGTCAACAACTTCTAATCTCCCGCGCTTGCAGACGGTCTTTTTTTTTACTTGTAGATCGTAGCACACTAAGCACGCTAGCAAACATACAAGCAAACAAATAGAAATAACTAAGAACAATACACCACACAAGAGAAAACAACGTACTAAAAGAGAGAGCTAATTAATATCGTCATGAGAACGCAAGAGATGAAAGCTACAATAGAAAGTACGGCTACCAAAAAGTTTACGTCTTAAAAGGAAAAAATAAAGACTACAACTTGATTTCCTTTAATTAAATATAACCACATGAAAGTTATCAACTCAGATTGGTTAAATTATATTTTAGTTCAAACGCCGAGTAACATGTTTTATCTATAATTATTGCTGAATCTTAATTTAGTCACTGCGGTGACGGGATGTTGGATGCTTACGAGCATCGCGATGATGGTGGTGACAGGGAGAGCGGGTACTGTTGGTGGTCCGGTTGCCGGGCATACCTCTCCGTAAGGACTTAGTCATGGAGCGGCCCCCTGAGACATACAGTGCAGCTCCAAGCTATATGATTCTGGCTTGACTAATTAGCAGGACCTTCACTAGTAGGGTGTTACTTTCTGGGTAGGCATGAGGAAGTAACTTGGGTAATGAATATTAAGTTGTCGGTTGATCGGTATGCCATGGCTATGGGTATCGACTGCCGAGCGCCTCGGCCAAAACTTGCGAGTGGCATCCTATTAGTTGGACCCTGTGAAAGGTCTCGTAGTGAGACCCTGCCTACTCATCTTGGTAGTGTTTTGGACAGTCATGACCCCGGGCAAAGGGGAATCACGACTTGGAGTGAAAGTGCACACCTCTACAGAGTGTAAAACTGATATATCAGTCGTGCTCATGGTCACGAGCGGCCTGATGTGCAAATTAGATTCACATGATACTTGGAGATGGAACTTGCTGAGTTTGCTACCTCGTGCTTTGGCGGAATGGCTATTCCGTGCTGACACGATTGCTATCCTGTGTACTTAATTGGGGTTGATCCCTGGACTACAATAATGATCAGGATAGTCATTTAAAAGATGCTAATTATTACTTACACTAAATAAGGGTTGGGTTTTTGCCACTCACAGTTAGTAATAGGCTGTTCTAATAATAGAGTTATAATTAAAAGTGATCAACTAAAAAGCTATCGCAGTGAAACTATGTCAGCTTTACCTTGTTTTAAGCCTTGCATGTCATTACTTTTCGTCTGTGCTTGTTGAGTTTGACATGAACTCATCCTTGCTATAATCATTAAAGGTTGCTCGGACGATCAAGATTACAATTGTGACTCCCTGAGGACTACCCTGAGTCGCCTGGTTGTTAGGCTCGTGTGATTCTGCCGTCGACCTTCCTGTGGCAAGGTGGTCCTGCTACGTCGGCGTCATTAGTTTCACTTTTTATTATGGAATAATTTAGTTTATGCTTTCCGTTCGTACTTTGATCCTTTGGCTTGTAATAATGGTACATTTATCATTTATGTAATTCGTTTGAACACTGCGTTTTGTACCATTGATGATGTCGATCCATATGTGTGAATTTGAAATCCTGGCGCATATGTAATTTGGCACCCGAATGCTCTTTTGGATGTGACACTATGGGTTTCGGCAAAATGGGAAACGAGTGGGAGAAGTGGAGATTGGGCCGGATGATGGGCACCTGCTGCTTGGGCTGGATGGGTAGATAGGGCGGTTTGGGGATGGGAAAATTTGTGTTATTAGTTAAACATTAGAACTTATTAATTTATTAGAATATAATTCTCTTTGTTTGAACAAGTGACCGTAATATATTATTCTCTACAAAATGCTATTGAAATTCTA
>Ga0182004_10000951_pt1 | contig 19896 bp, 19 predicted proteins | sample Sormic07211540_1_FD_120479 | JGI IMG/M metagenome (GOLD analysis project Ga0182004, IMG submission 120479) | Endophyte microbial communities from Sorghum bicolor roots, Mead, Nebraska, USA - 072115-40_1 MetaG | ecosystem: Host-associated > Plants > Roots > Unclassified | place: USA: Nebraska...
GGGTGGTTTTTGGGTTTGTTTGTTTTGTTTGTGTGTGTTTTGGAGGTTTGTGTTGTTTGTGTGTGGGGGGGTGGGGTGGGGGGGGGGTATGTAGACTTTTCCCTTTCTTGTTTTGTTTGGCGGCACAGCTGTGACATGTGAATTGGTGTTTGTGTGAGTGGTTTGTAAGTGGTGTTGCATTTGGGTATATCCTTCTTCATGAAATGACACACAGATCTCCTAAGCATTCAAGGGAAAAAAAGTAGTTGCATGAAATGGCTTTGAAGTGATTTTCCATAGACAAGATAATCGCTCAAAGAATCTTTTGTGTAGAAAGATAATATAACAGATTTGATAGGCTTCAAACACAAAACAACCTCCAATTAAAGCACAGTAAACAAAAGCCATGGTGTATGACAGATAACAAAAGAAAGAAAGAAAAACTCAGTTGACTAATGCAATACCTGATTGATTGAATCATGACATGTAGGAATAGAACTAGCAGAACAGGCTCTTTGGTAGTCAATTCCATCAGAACTACCGTGATTATTGTTATCTGGAAGATCTACAGATTCTGATGCTGCTCTCCCAGCAGACCTCATATGAGCTTCTGTAGGTTCACTTATCACTGCAAGTGTAGGACAAGCCTCTGGTGAAAATGAACTGCGTACAATAGTAATTTCCATCGATGTGTCATCAAGCTGGTCACCATCCGAGGCCAAATTTTTGTCAACATGATTATCACCATTTTGCTTCTTAAAATGGATGAATTCCTCAACGACAGAATTGGAATCTGGTAGAGTAACGCAAGGATCAGGGAAATGATCTAATCCACCTGATATTACTTCGTGTTTGAGTTTTTCCTTCATCAGTTGCTCTTCATCCAGTGTTGTAGAATGCAGCGCATCAAGTTTGAAAAACTGGAGCCTCATGTGCGCCAAAAAAGAATGCATAAACATAGTGAACCACTGAATCACCAACTTTATTTGGTCAATTTTCATCTCTTCATCAATGTTACTTGTCCTAATGTGTTGAACAACTGCATGGCATACCTCTTTCAGTTTCTTAACTTGATTGTCTCTCTGTGTTCTTAAATTTAATATCTGAAGTTCTTGCTTCTCAATGATATCCCTCTCTCTTGAGGAAAAAATGCTGTTAAATAAGTCTATTCTTTTCATTGCAGCATTACTAGGAGATTCTTCGCTTAAGAGATGTTGTTCTCTGCCAGCATCTGGAGCAGATACCAATTCGTGCTCATCTGAAACCATCACCTTCTTCTCAGTGGCGGACGCGCTATCATCAGTGCCATTTGTGAAGTTACCATGAAGATCCATTGCCTGCTTCGGCAAATTGTGGTCACTTCTCAAGTTAGCATATGAGCTCTCATGTGGTGATAATCTATCATTGATTCTTCCACCTGGTTTATGTGCAACCTTTTCTTTTAGGATACCATTTTCTTTATAGAAAAATTCTGCGAGCTCCTCACTGCATTCATATTTCAAGCCATCTGAAGCAAGGGCAAGTGATTCTCGATGATCCAACTTAGTGTATTTCAGAAAAGAAGCAGCACGCCAACACTGAAGCAAGTAATAAAGAAATTTATCGTATTGGGTAAAGCCGATGTAAAAGCAAACAAAGTAACACTAGTTGGTGCCTCCCTTACCAAGGCTATGTTGAACGCGTGTAGTATGCACCGTGGCTCCCGCACAACCAGATGATTCTTTAAAAGATATTCAAGGAACTGCTTGGCCAGAAAATGTACATTATCCTGCAGTTTTAAAATGAAACAGAGTTCAGAACCAGAGGAACAGATACTTCCACAAATACTGAAATCAGAATGATACTAAATGCAACAAGAACAGAGAGGGAGGAAAAAAGTTAGCAGGAAGACTTTTCATGTTAAAATAGAACAAGCAGTGATCTAGGAAGTCCTTGTTTCTAGTTTAGAGCAAAAGAAAAACAATAAAAGAGCTTAGACTATACATACTGGTAGCTTTAACACCATCATTAGCTTTGACAGTTCATGCTTAATTTCAGCGTGAAGACTTTTGGGTGTGCTCATGTTTGCCACTCCTTCAGAATGAACTTTATTAGAAAAATGCAATATGTATACCTACAGAACAAAAATACTAACTTCAGATTGTAATTTCAGATTGTTTTACCTTTCTCAGGAACTAGATGAAGGTCAGCACTTGATGGAGTACTAATTTCAGGAAGCAGGTCATGATTAATTACATCCAAACGGAACTTTGAAGATGAACCTGCAGTTTCACATGTGTTTCTATGCTCCCTTCTGGATGTGTTAGTTTCTTCAGTGGTAACTTTGATTGGTTTATAGCGCTCACAATAAGATTTCCCATCCAGCAAATTTAACCAGAATTTAGGTGGATCTCCATCCAGTGAAGACACCCCCTCCTTCTCTCCTATCAGAGAAATGTTTCTTGAATAAAACTCACCACTCATGCAAGCTTTTGATATGGTTGTACTATTTACTTTGCTGCTATCTTCAACCTCAGTAGACAGTTCAGTTAAGAATTCCAAAATTACTTTATCCATAAAGATTGTGCCCCTTTCATTACTTTTACTTGCGCAGTTATCATGTTGAAGCTCATCAACTCTGTTGAAGAGGAATGATACACCCCAGCTGACCAAGCAATGGCTTAAACTAGATGTTATGCCTTGGCCGTTGCTATCAATAATCATGCTTTGCTTGGCGAGCACAAGACTCTTCTCCTCCACTGTGAAAGGAGTATATAAGCGGAAAATGCGCACATACTTCAGTTGTGACCCTATCTTGAGCTTTCGAAGAGCCTTCAGATCATTTAGTGGATTCAAGTCACTACCATAAATGATAATGGAATCAATAGATGAAAGATTAATGCTGGGTTGGCATGCACGGCTATCGATCAGAAAAACAAATCTCCCTTTGGTCGTGTCGTTGAACATATTCATTGCTTCTTGCTTCATTGCAAATGCTGAACGGTTTTGAACACGTTCGTATGACTCCGGGCCAAATTTATGGCGCACGAGGTCTTCCAAGATGTTGCCCATTCGGTCTCCAACTGCCCCATCAGACTGCCACAATGAAAAAAAAAGTTGAAATAGTGCTGAACTCATAGATTGAAGCATGCCTTTGATGCATGCTAACTGCAGAAGGCTAGCATAAGCAAGAAAAATGTAGAAGGCAAAGTTAATACCAGTAACAGAGAGAATACCACAGTTCAGAATAAGCTAATTAGAATTATCCATTATCCAGTTCCTAATAAATCGTTTTTACTGGTTAACGTTGGAGTTAGTCAACCAATATAGCTTGAAACCTTTGACGATGATAAAATTGATAAATTGAGTATAACATAGAATACCTAGGGAAGCCAAATATTTGAGTAATTATGATTGTAATGACTGCTAAACTAGAAGTAAGAGAAAGAAAAGGCAGGCATAACTCACTTGAAAAAGAACAATGACTCTTAACCTCTTGTTTCTGATCTCTTTGAGCATTTTTTCAAGAAGCAATAATTTTCCACTCACACACATTCTATCATCTCTAGATTCAATTATATCTCGAGTGTTGGCAAGTGAATGTTGTAGGTCAACAAGGCAAGGGTGATTGCAGCACTGTTACATACAACCAAGATGAGATCAGAATCCGTGATAACATGAAAAACTTCAAAGAAAATGTGTGTAGTCATGCAAATTGCAAGGGTGCTGTCTACTTAGTACAGAAGAGAACAGATATTTTGAAAACAAACCTTCCAAAGAGACATGACAACGTCACAAAGAGCTCCAGCACTGTCAGTTGTCATTTGTGACTGCAGGACAGAGGAATTTGCAAGCAATATAGAAGAATAGAGTTCTAGCTGCACTTGTGAAAGGTAAGCCGGAACCCAATACTCCAAAAATTTTGAAGAACCTGCTTTTCGTTCATATGCAATATGGCGTGTAAACCTTGCTCTTAACATAGCAAGGCTATCAGTCTCAATGTAATCTCCACTGTCTTCTTGTTCCGAGTTAAGGAAATCTAGCAACTTCTTGTACTCAGGAAGACTATCCTACAAAACAGTAAGAAACATGGAACTATTTGAGCACTGCTATAGAAGTGAATATGTAGTTTAGAGTTGATGAAAGGCACCTTCAGTGGAGAGCTCAAAAGCACCATCCTAAAATCTGTTGGTAGTTGCTTGAGTTGTTTGAGGAGTTTTGCAACTGAGTCTTGACAATAATCAACAATAACTGACTCCCAAACAATGCCCTCTACACTTTTAATGTCCTGTGCCATAGTAGACAGGAAAATATCAAAATTAAATGAAACACAGAAACCACATTCGGTTTATTTTCTTTCTAGGGTGTAATATGTGCCCTAATCCATAAGGAATATTCATGGGGCCAAAAAGATCATTGCCAATTACCTCTAAGATAACATCAGGATGAGCTAGGAGAACATGCAACATTGTGTGACTTCCATTCCCATGGAACTCCGGATTTTGAATTAGTTTAAGCACATCCTTCTCCCCATCAAACACAACAACGTTGATAGATGGTGCAAAGCGATTGAACTCAGCCTTCCATAAGGGAAGAGAAGAAGTTGTGACAAGTAGAAAAGAATGGCAAGCATCCGGTAAAACCGACGATATGAAAAAGATGGTCTTCATTACATGCTCCTGTATGGTACATAAGTCAATTAGTCAAACCATGTTTCTTTTTATTTTTGTATCAAGGGGAAATAAGATCCAAATCTAAACATAACTGCAAAGATGTGCATGCAGAAATAAAACAGCATATTTCACATAAAAGAATTTCATCAAACATCTAACAAAGTAACAATACCAGTATAATTAGAAACCAACAAAACAGAAAATGATAGTGTAAGTAGAAGGTCCAATAATACTATGTTATTTATGGGTGTAACACTTAATGCTGACTTGGGTACCTCCTACCTTATCATCAACAAAGACAGCACCTTGAGACTTGTGCCGGAACTCAAGAAGCTTATTTACAGAACACAGATGATCATTATCAAAATCAGGATGGCACCCATCTGGCAATCTCTGAAGTTTCTGAAATTGGTTTTCCTTAACCTGTAAAGAACAAAAAATGTGTGTTTCATAGCCAATACAACAAGTGGGCAGTAATGTAAATCAGGTTAAGAATACATGACTAAAAAAGAAGCAGAACTTTCTGTTTTCAGGCAGACCTTCTTTATTTTTGTGGGAACAGTTGATTGCTTGGAGTTAACAACTTCATCTGTAAAATTAGACACAAATCAGATATGGTAACATATTTGCAAGAAACTAACGTGTCGTAAATAGCCAAGAGTGGTTATCACATTTCTCTTCCATGCTGAATCTAATGTAGATGCTTTACACATAAATTTTTGTTGCATCCATGTCCGACACACAAAGTTTTTGGTAAGAATTCCAGATGCTTATTTCTTCCAGCATTTAATAATGCAAATTTTCTAATTCCATGTGTACCATCAGTTTATTCCCATATAAAATTTCAAATGTTTGTAAGAAATAGACAACCCCTTGATTTTGCTGGTAAACAACAAAAACAATTTTGCATCATGGTGACAACATGTGACCTAGTGGATAAGGAGAGGGCATCAAGTACCTGTGTGTTTCCCTTTTAGGTATGTAAATAGTCCCAAGTAGCGACTTGTTCGCATACACCTTCGTTTAACTGGTGAGCCCCTAGCATTCCCAACCGTGACGTACTCACTTGTATGCCCTCCTGCATGGTCCTCAGAGCTAGAAGTTCCGTTGGGATCTCTCAACGCCGCAGAAGATGGAGCACTGATCTTGCCCGCATTTGAAACTCCACAAGGTGCCTCCTCCTCATTTACCACCTTCCGCTTCTTCTGGGACGGCTCTGGCACCTCACTCCCCAACCTCATGGGAGGATGTGCCCTCCTCCTCGCGCTCGGCGCTTTGGTCATGTGGCCTGACCCCGAGTGAGAGCTACTAATGACGCCCTGGCCGTCATTCCCGCTCGCCATGTTGCCTCCAGCTGCTCCATCCATCGATGATCCTCCTGAAGTGTTGGCCATTTTGCATCTGTAGCAATAGTATAAAACATGGAATAAACTTTTTGTCAATCACAAGGCAGCAGGAAAGGCACATGCACGCACACACCATAGAGAAAATAGCAGGAGCGCTCCTATATATCATATAAGAGTATAAGACGAAGAGGAAGCCCGAGTGTTTCATTGTTTGATTTACATTTTGACCAAAAACACACATGCAAAACATAATGCCTTAATCTATCCACAGATGACCACATGCGTGTCTTCGCAGCAAAATTTGGAGGGTCACTTGTGGTGTCTAGTGGATGCTAGGGACCACAGCTGGACATGGCTGCTGTCTAAGATGGTTTTGTGGTATTTGTGATTGTGGTCGCATTTTTACACTCCCTGGTGTGTCGATGACTCCCTAAGTGAGTTTGGGCTGGTGTGTGTGTGTGTGTGTGTGACTCCCTAAGTGAGTTTGTGTGTGACTCCCTAAGTGAGTTTGGGCTGCTGTGGGTGGGTGTGGGTGTGGGTGGGAGGGGGGAGGCTGTGTGTGTGTGTGTGTGTGGGCGAGGGGGGGGGTCCTAATATCATGTCTTCCTTCTTAATGCAACGATGCGCAGGTACCCTGTGTATTTATTCGAGAAAAAGAAATACCGTCTCTGGCTCATGATGACATAGAGGGCAGATCAGATTGCACAGCCAATGCCGCACCACAAGCTGATCCGCTGCCAAGGTCTTTGCTTGTATATGTATCAAACACATTTCAAAGCACCATTGTTTGCCTTCGGCGTGTGCTTTGCAAACTGAGCCTGCTTTGAAAGTGCAGTAGGAACCAATTAAGGGAATTGTGAAAGCAAGTTAGGCTGACTTGGCACTGAATTCTCCTCTGGCTGTCCATTCCCAACGCACCATTATACGGCAAAGCAGAATGAACACTACCCTAAACTACAGGCACTCCGCATTAGCTGTCCATTCCCAAGGCACCGTACACACAGTAACCAGAATGAACTTTTTTTTCCAAAAAGAGTAGCCAGAATGAACAATACCCTAAACCATAGGCACTCCGCATTCCTCCAAAACTAGTAGGTGACGTTTGGATTGTGGGAAAACCATAGTGGGAATGAGAAATCATGGAGGATGGATAGCCTAACCCTTCTTTGGATATAAAGAATGGGGTATGAACTGGGTATGGGTTAGGGATAAGATGCGTTCATATCCCACTGATCTATACCCAGCGGGAAGGGTGGGTTATGGCTGGAATGAGGAGCAGACGAATCGATGCGGTGCGCACCTGATTGCCGCAGCCATCGATAGGCAGGAGGGCGTCGAGAACGGGCCTGCCTGCGCCGCCGTCGCCGCCGGCGCTGGAGAGCCCCAACCGCCCTCGTCGCGCGCGTACAGGAGCAGCAGCCACCCCCAGTGGAGCCCTCGTCGTCAACCGCGCGGTCCGGTAGGCAATGGAAGGGACCAGGCCAGGAACGAGAAGGTGTCGGGTTGTTTTTTTTTTCTCTCTCTCTCTCGATATCGTGCTATTTTTCTCTCGCAATAAATCAATCAACATTACTTTCTGTCATGTATTTATGAGCCAAACAAATAAAATGATCATCTTTTGTCAATAATACAAGAGTGTAAGAGAAAATATGGCTGAGAAGTGCTAATTGGAATAGTTATTAGAGGAGTTATATCTCTCTTTTTTTAAGAGGAGATTAGAGGAATGTTGGTGATCGAAAACACAGAGAGATGTTGGCAACTATTGGAGCAATGAAAAAACATAATTATCCCTAATATGACCGTTTTATGGGGATAGACTGCTACATTCCTATCTCATACCCCGTCTTTCTTATACCTAGCTATATTTCCCTATTCTTAATCTAACCCTCACCATAGAGTCTAAATTCCGCACGCTGAGAATAGGCACTTCCACATTCCTATGAAACTAGGGTCTAAAGCACGATGAGAAGGCGCACTGAGAAAGAGAAGAGGAGCTGGCGGGTGGGTGGAATCGTACCTTAGTGGCCAGGCGAGGGAACACGGGGTGGGGAATGAGGCGACAAAGTTGGCGACGCTAGGGTTAGGCGTAATTGGTGCCGACAAGCTCGGGCAACCGATGTGTAGAGAAAATACAGCAAGGCGAGGCGATGGGGTGGTGGGCAGTGGCAAGGCCCCTTTTCTTTAGTCCTATGTTTCCTCTCTCCTTCCTTCCCCCATGTGGCCCTGTCGTCCTCCATCTCTCTCTCACCATTGAATGTTGATGATTGATGGGGAGTGTTTTTGCTCTTTCTTCTCTCGCTCCGAGACATGTGAACTCGTGTCAGGTGAATCATTATAAATAATAAAAACATAAATTAATGGTACTATGATAATACAAAAAAAAACATTCCCATATTGTTGTTATTGTGTTATCATATTACCTTTTTGTTGTGCGTGTCTATAACCAATACCACTACATGTGAAATGTCTAGTACACTCGATGTGTTGATAATCAATACCACTATGTGTGAAATGTCTACTACACTCGATGATTAATAACTATAGTATACTATGATAACACAAACAAATGACGACCAAACACGAGCGATCTATATATATGCATATAATAAGCCTTTGAACAAGCAAATATACTATGCTTGATAATAGAAGGAACGGAATATATAAATAAATAAATATGGTATTGGTATAATGGGTTACTATTTTACTTTCTCATCATGTGTTTATGACACTCCGAGGCATGACGTCTAGCAACATTAAATGATAACAACAAATAAAATAATTATCTCATTACCTACCAAGTTTATGTATTTGTTCTCATTCACTATATAGACAAGTTTATGCTCTAGCTATCTTTTTATCACCAATCATGACACAATAAACACCAGTAAAGTTGCATTCACATTTCAACGAGGAATAGTAATAGAAAAGTGCCACTTCTCAGCTGGTGTGCAGACAATAGGAAACATAATGTTGTAAAAGGAATATGCAATGAACAGAGGAGACTAACTGTTTTAGCAATGACACTAGCCAAAAACATAAAAGAACCATGTAAGATTGGTGTTTTGTAAAGATGATTATGGTAGGTAGAAAAGTTGGCCAACTATTCACAAGTGTGGAATAGACACAATACCATAAACACTAGGCATTCCACATTCCTTGGTAACTAAAATAAAATTTCCACTCGATGAAAAGGTGCAAGGGAGGAGGAGCCAGTGAATGGGTAGAATCGTACCTCCGGTGAGCGAGCGCGGCGGGGAATGTGGTGTTGCAGTCAGATTTTGTCTATGGAGGTGATGCAGGGCTTTGCGAGATCAGCGTTAGCAAGCTTGGCCGCCGATGCGGAAAGGGTTTTGTGTTCTCTCAACGAAATGCGAGAAGCAATGTGGTGAGATTGAGGGATAGGGATTGTGTGCTGCAGTGGGGCCCTTTTTCCTTTCTTTGCTCTCACCAAGGTGTTTTATGGCACTATGGATTCACTTCGTTGATCTTAGCAAGGATTGTTTATGCATCTCCCTAACATGGCTCAGGCTAGAAACATGAGATGGATTAATAACCAACCATGTTTAATTATTGGGTCTCACTCACCATAAAGAAATTTATGTTCCAACCATCATGCCATCTAAAGAGAGTGTGATGCACACCTAGCGTCGTTCTGGCAATGAGATCCGTCGGAGAAGAATAATGTAAGCAATGGTACTTGGAAACAAACTATGGCGAGGAGACAAATAATGTCTTGGAAGGGGTTGGTGTCTATGTAGGATCGAGAAATAAATGAATTTATAGAGTGAGGACTTAGTGTAATCTAAATGAACCGATATATGATTATATGGAATGGAAAATGAAATAAGGTTAAACCCGTGACATGGCGGCCTAAAAACCTTGGTCTTACAATGGCAAACATCCTTATTCCTCCTTTCTTAGACCAAGACATCTTACAATCGAAATTGAGGGAATACCAACAATGATCCTTTGTTGTTCAAAAAAAACAATGATCCTTTGAGTATTTTTGAGAATTGTTGTATTGGCTTGGCTCATATATCTCACTTTGAACTAATATCAAATAACATACTTTTGTATTTGCTACTAGTTATTTAGATCTTTTGATAAGGAGAAATGGATATAGTTGTTTACGTAGGATAAATCACTAGGTATGGAACACTTTTCATCATCTATAAAAAAGAACAATGTGTGAACAAGTTTTTTTAGTTCTTTTTGAGCAAATAAGTTTTTTTAGACTGATGTACGAGTGTGAACAAGTAGTCCTTTATCGGAAGTAGGGGAGGTCAATATGTGCTAGTATACATTTTTATTTGGAATCTCGACGAGCACTGGCACTGGCAGTGCGCCAGTGCCTCGAGGTCGCCCACCGCGTCCTCCCCTTTGGGTAACCTCTCCCTCACTTCGCCTCCGCTGCCTGTTTCGCTGTAGCTGGTGTTAGTTACAGTGCGCCCCGAATTGGATCGGCTTGCTGCTCACTCACCACTGCTTAGCTCGAGGGAATGAGATGGTTTCCCTGCGAAATGAGGGCTGCGTACCATTGTTTTTCATGGAAATTTGATGCCCAATTGCTAAAACTTTTTGCAGTTGGGTGCAGGTATGGTCACCTTACATGGGAATGAAAGCGGACCCGTTGATCTTTGCTGCTCTCTACAAGATCACTTCACCTAGGAAACACTCCATGGGTTATGGTAATAGCCTAAGCAATTTATGTCAGCATCAATTCAATTGCCAGGAGGATGGTGAATAGTCACGAGCTCGTCGGAGAATTTTCAGGGATCATGATGATTTCTATGTTCTAGTGGTCGGTTATCTCACAGTACTACCAGGAACATTACTTCTCTTATCAGTACCAATGGGTTGTCCCGTTTTCAAAGAAATTGTCCCGTTTTCAAAGAAAGACTCAAGATCAAAAATTATTCTAACAAATGACTTGGAACTTGGTTTGGGCCATTGTGTTGGCCTTGTGATACCAGCCTCTTAATAAACACATGAAAACGTAGTTTAATCTTAATTATAAAGTATAAACTACCAAGTTGCCAGCTTAATTTGAACATCAAGCTTCATGAGAAACATCTCATCAAGAAAAATGGCTCTTCTGATAGCAGGGTTGTCCTGTGCCATTCGGCCAACAAGTGCTGTAACATGGTTATATGTTGGTCAGATGAAATCAAAATTTCATTGTCTTTCTTGATGTCATTCCAGTAGGGTACGTTATTGTTAAAATTTATGGCAACTTTCTATCTTTCGTTGTTTAAGATTTGTGAATTTTACTAAACTGGCTTGTTTCTTGATTTCGCACATTGGACATATGCACAATGCTGACATTTTTAAAGTTGACCATCAGGCATTCCCGCATGTCCAGCTTCATGGACCACTTCTGCTTGCTTGTCAACCTCCAGGACACAAGGGTCAGAGCTTGATCCTCCACTCCCCGGTGGCACTGAATTCTCAGGCATGCCCGCATCTCTATCTTCATAGAGCAACTCGTTCAATAGTGCTTTTGCATGAGCCTTGACTCCACGGGCCCACACTATTTCATTGTAGACTGACAAGCAGGTACACTTCAGTAGCTCGTCCTTTGAGAACATCTGAAAGAAAACACGCTTTGGCCCATTAGAGCAAGTATTATAATACAGCTAGCAGCTGGCTGTAAGATTTCTTTACAGCCTTCTTGTAGCCCAATCATATAATGGTTAGTTCATCACTATTAATACATGGCCCACTTGTCTATCTCACAGACTTTCTTGGTTTTTGTGTCTGGGCCGGCTGTAAGCTTACAGCCCGCTCTTACTCTCTCTCTTCTTCTCTCTCCTCCACCTCAGCATTTAGCTGGCTTACAGCCTGCTATAATACTTGCTCTTACTTAAATGACTAGATTACATCCAACAGTGATAAACCGAGAATGAATTCGGAAGATTTGTGGTGTACCACTTCAGGATCATCATGTCCATCTTCATTTTCAGGATCACATAAAACTGAAATGACAAAAATGAAAAATGTACAGAAATACTGTATCAAAAACAGAGAAATAACAAAGTATCAAAAAGTTTGGTCAGCAGCAATTAAGGGCTGAAGCGCACAAACTATCAGAAAGCATAACAGTACATGAGAGAGAGCAATAGTAAAGCAGAAAGCATTTAGTGCCATCCATACGGGAAAGCAAATAGTGCTCTCACCACCATCTCTGGTTTAACATTAAAACCATGACGATTCAGCAGAGTCTTTAATCCATAACTCATCAGCAGGCGCTCCTCCATAGGCAGCTCAGATTTTTCCTGAGGCACTAAACTCTTCATGAGATGTTTTATGCCCCACATCACCTCCATTACAGCCTCATTAAACAGGCAGGATATTTTCTGCAAAATACCGCAGCAAAATTGCTTCTCAAAATTGTTCACGGATATATATAAGCAAAGAAGAGAGACTATACTAACCAACTTCTGTTCAATGATTGTTTTGTGCTCCTGCTTTCCAACAGCTAATAATTGACCTGGGAGGCGCCATTTCTTAATCATCTGAGCAAGCTCACTGTTTATACCAGTGTGGTTAAATGCATTGGACTTGTTCTTGAAAGTCTTGAATTCTTTCAGCCAGATAACCTGATATAACAGATAAACATGGTAAGGGTAAAATACAACTATCAAGTGTGTCATGCCAGTATCTCTAAATCATGACAGTGGGCATAAATTCTGTAGGTACGTCAAGGTATATTCTTGTTTTTAAGTCTTTGTTTACCCGATTCTTGCAGTGTAATTAAGAATAAGTATTCGTTCCTAAAGTAATGCAATGCTTTTTTTTAAATGGACCATAGTGGCCTTTCTGATAGTAGTAGTATCATGTCTGGGCTAAGCCATACCTAGCTAGCAGTTACTAGTTAAAAACTGGTGCATTAGGTTTCACTCTGTCAATCAATTGCCTGCATCGTGAAATTTCAGGAAAATAGTTTTCGGGCAAGATTGCAACAGCATCAGATCACACTAGACACTACATGTTTTACGAATGGAATTATGGAAAAGAGTTCGAACAAACAAGATCTAATGAACAGTTAAAAAATGGCTAGCAGTTAACTAGTTAAAAACGGTGTATTAGGCTTCACTCCAATTGCCCGCATAGTGAACTTTCAGGAAAGTAGTTTTCAGGCATGAGTGCAACAGCATCACACTAGATACTACATGCTTTGCAAACAGAATTATGGGAAAGCGTTTGAACAAATAAGAGCTAATGAAATGTGAGCTATATGCCTCGCATCAAGCAATAGAATACAAAATAGAAAATGGTAATCATGATTATGCAAGATCACTGCTGGCCGCTCGATTATATTGTCAACAAACAATCAGAATCAGAAGGAAAGAAAGCTAGGGGCACTGATGCGGTGTGTCATATAATCTTTGACATAGTTTGCCCAGATGTTCTGCAGGAGACAAAGCAAATCCAGAAAAATTAGGTTGATGACAATGCTTCAACAATCAAGTTACACTCGGAAGGAAGAATATAAAACTAAGTACCTCCTCCGCTTTTGGTAGAAACAACTGGACACCATCAATGTTGAATATGGCAAAGCCAGAGGGCGTCTCAAACAGCACTAAGACCAACCCCATGTTCCCCAACTTACCAACTGCAACACAGAAGTCAATCAAACTTGGGTTAGTAATAGTATGATTACCAAGGAAAAACTTGTACAACAATTTGAAAAAGCACATGCAGAGAACAAATTCTAAGTCTTTCCTTGGGTATTCTCATCTGGAATAAAATTCGACTATAACAAGACTCAAACTATTCCATATCAACTCGAATCTCACATGGAGCTGCGAGGCCGCCGCGCATGGAGCCGTGGGCCGCCATGGCGCTTCGACACGGAGCCACCTAGAAGATTGGCCACGGGGGTGCGAGGCGGCGAGAGATGCCGGCTGCCGGCCGTCGGGGCACGGGCGGCGTAGGGCCGCCGAGGCGAAGGAAGCCGAAGCGCCCTTATCTCACATCCGCAGCCCTCACCGTTGGGCTTGGCGAAGAGGATTGAGGCACCAGAGCTCCTCCACGTCCACGGTCAGCCGCTCCGGCCAGCCGCTTTTTTTGGCACTAATTAATCCTATTTGTTGTTGATTGTTAAGCTTTCTATCAGTTTATACCTTTTCCTTCTACTTCTCAAAGCCCATTTGAAGAGTAGAGTGTTCATAGCTTGGAGTTAGGTTTATGGAAGCTACTAGCATAATGTTGTATTATTAGTTAGTATTAGATGATGTTAATCTAAGTGGATTTTAAGTCCCAACTTCCGCAATGTAAATTGCAATGAGCAATTTCATGGCAAAATTATGTTGCTAAACATACTGCTATTATGGAGTACCTTCAAATCTGACAAGTTGGCCATTCGTGGTGAGAAGCTTGATGCCATAAGCAAATGATAGTACTTGTTTACATTGTATTTATGTCATGAAAAAATAACTTCAAATTCTGTTTCAATCTATAATTTTGGTACTTATACATTTATCATCTACCAATTTCTAAATCTAGTCCCATCAAACTTCCATGCCGTCCAGTACTAGAAGGGTCGTAGTTCGATGGGGTTTCAAGCAAGCATTCAGTTTCTTCACTAGCATGCTCAGACAACTGTTCTCGCCAGGTTCTCCGTATAAATCTCAACCTTTCAGCCACTTCTGACATTAATGGCCGTTCTTCCCCTTTCATACTCAAGCAACGTTTTGCAATTTGAGCGACTTCTTGTAGCAGCTCCATTCCGACACCCAATATATTTCTGTCCAAGATAGATTCAAGTCTGCTCTCTTTCAATGCCAGAAGGAAGGATGATGCCAGGCTTTTCTTTTCTTTGGTACCTTCAGAATAAATCGCTGTCTTCCCTGTAATTAGCTCTAGAAGCACAACTCCAAAACTATAAACATCACTCTTCTCTGTTAATTGACGCTCTTGTAAGTATTCAGGGTCTAGATAACCAAGAGTTCCCTGTACCATTGTCATAAATTGTATTTCATCCTTTGGGAGCATTCTTGATGCTCCAAAATCAGTAACTTTTGCTATGTTGTTGTCACCTAGGAGAATGTTTGGAGATTTTACGTCTCCATGTACTATGGGAGGGGATGCTGATGAGTGCAGATATGCCAGTGCTTCTGCAGATTCCTGGGCAATCCTGAGACGAGCATCCAATGAAATGGATGGTCTTCTGTATGTAACATGTATCAAATCGAACAGAGTGCCGTTTGGCATGAATTCATAGACTAACATGGGAACCTCAACTTCTAAGCAACAACCGAGAAGCCTAACTACATTTATATGGTTGATCTGTGAAAGTATAATCATCTCTTGCACAAAATCATCTTTCTGAACCATGTTCATAATCTTTGAGCGTTTAATGGCTACTATCCTGTTGTCCTTCAGAATTCCTTTGTAAACAGTACCATAGCTGCCTCTCCCTACTTCTCTGCTTGAGTCAAAATTGTTTGTTGCTTGCTTGAGTTCTTCTGTTGTGAATATTCTGACTGTATCAATTTGCTTTGACCTGATTTGCTCATATAACAGCAGACCCCCATTTTCTTGAAAGAATTCTTCCTTTTCTCTCATGAGCCTTTTCTTCTGACATTCAATCAGCAGTGCAAAAAAGCAGATAAGCAGAATTATAGCACATGACGAAATACCTGCCAAGAAAACATTATTTCAGTTATTTTAAATCTAAATTAACATGTTTTTTGGGGTACCTAATGGCTCAATTAGCAAAGGTTTTTTCTTTCAGTTACTAGATCAGTACTCTGCGAGGCACAGTTGTCAAAACATAAACAATTATTTACATCTTTTTTCTTGTTCATTCATTTAAAGGTCGTCGGTGTGATGATTAGTTTAGGGATGATATGCACATAAGCTGAGTAACGCTTCTGCAGGTATCACCTAATGTATGCGGCATACGCCGATGTTGTGGCTAGCTTTATGTGTTAATTAGAGAACATGGTTTAATAGTTTATCTTCATGCTTTAGTATGTTTCACTTATATTTATAAGAATAAAGTTTACCATGTGCACCTTTGATATTGTGTCAAACTAGTACTTATAGTTCAGAGAAATACATTTGTCCTGATATGGATTGCATAGTCTTTAAACAAGTATCAGAATATGCATGTCTAAACAAGTGAACACAATTTATTTTTCATTTGTTTAAGTACACCCTTGTGATGACCTACTATGATGTTCCCATAATCTATCACTGCTTTCAATCAAATACCGAACTAGGATTGAGCCTACCTTCAATTAAATTACTGTTTACATAGATCGTATGAAATAATCAGTTGTTGATTGTGTGTGAAAGAGATCTATAAAGAAGTTCCCAAATCTTGGGTTTCGTTGAAGTCTATTTAAGTTCTATATTGTGTTATTTAATGAGTCGCTTTCTTAGATGGATTTTTTTATGTGAAGTGGTACCCTCTTGTGCCATCTTATTTACTCAATTATAATAGTGAGATGAAGATTTCTTGATATTATGTTTCCCTGTGTGCTCAAATTTTGAAGAGTGTTTACAGCATTCTGTCAACCCATTTGTCTTTGGCTACTAGCCAAGGGAAGTGATTAAAATTCAAACTATTGTAGGTTTTAGGAGTCTATTCAGGCAATGGTAATCAGGGCTGATTTCATGTCCCTAATGCCTGTGTATATCCGCTGGATCAGAGTGACTTATCCATGTCACTCTGATAACTCTACTGAGACCTTTTTAGTATAAGGAAATTACCTATAAACATTTTTGTTAACTTTGCCCTTTCTGAGGCTGCATCTGGAGTGCACGTTGAGGACTTTGGATCTATGCTCCGAGTCCCAGCTGGGCAGGAACAACTGTAGTTCCCAATTGTGTTCTTGCAAATTCCATGGCATGGATACTGAACCAGATTTTCGCATTCATTGATATCTGCAAACATAAAATAAGAGTACACAATAAATCAATAACTGAAGATCGGTGAATATGTAACTTGAGGTGTAAAGAAGAAAGTGATTTGTGCAGAGTTGCTGACCTTGGCACCCATCTGCCAGGTAGGGGTTCCCTTCGAAGCCATCAGTGCAATTACAGAGGTATCCTGTAGCATTTGGTGAGTTGATACACTGGCTGTTCTTGCTAATGCAGGCATATGATGATCTGTCCTTAACTGCTTCATCACAGGATTGATTTCCAGAAACCCAGTCAAACACAGAAGGAACTCCATCCTTGAACTTGTCTGTGAAGTTGTTACCCTCGAGATAAGAAGCGTTAAACTTGAACCAATCCTGCTCAGCGACGAAGGCATAACTGCATGGGTTGAAGTCACGGACCTCAGAATTACTGTACCCTCCATCGAAGGTAATGTTGATGGAAGTGAGGTTTGGTGCAATGGATGTCTGACAACAGCCCATGCCAGAGCACAGGGCGCTCTGATCCACGCCCTGCTTATCCAGGCACATAGTTAAGCACCCAGTTCCAGTTCTCTGCTTATTGTAGCCTCCCAAGTATCCAAGAGTGTAGCATCCAATGGCCGTGAACTTGTTGGCCTTGCTGGATATGGTGAAAAAGCGACCAGTACGCGCCGAGGACCATCCATCTGTGGTGCGGTTTTCATCATAATAGCACTTGGAGGCAATCAAGGTGCTGACACGAACCTGCCCTTGTAGCAAGCTGATGTTGTAGATCTCCATTCGGCTGCTTGAGTTACGCAAGAAAGTGCGGTTATCCTCGCATGAAACATCAAACCCTTGTTGGTAGTAGCAACCAGAACCGATGCCGAAGGGGTATGGAATGGTGAGGTTGCCGCATGTTTCTCTGCAGCCAGGCCTGGCCATCCTAGACGCTGTGCTGCTGTTGATGGATGCTAGTAGCAGGGTGGCTGCAAAGATTAGCCACGGTAGCACTCGACCCATCTCTCTATGTGTTCTTCTGCCTCTCCTTTCTATTCTACAACTATGATGTATGATGCAGGTCTCCTTTCTGGAACGACTAAGCTATCCTTATATAATATAGTCTTCAGTCTGGACCTCATAATCTTCATTATTGTTTGTTCAATTAGGATTGTATTGCGTCCAGCAATTGCAGAGACCGAGTCAAAGAACCAGTTTGATGACCCAAGTGGCCAAATGTGGAATCGCAATTTGGAACCTACAAAAAGAAATGGTAAAAATAATTTCATCTTTGAGAATAACACCCAAAAGACTCGTTCTAATGTGTATTTATTGCATTAACAAGGGGATCCCTTAGTATGTATGTTATTCTCCTGTATTGTACGGTTGTACCTGGTCATATCCTGCAAGAGTTTTAGAAATTTCATCCTGCCTCCTTTTCAGTCGTTGCATAAGTCTTCAGCCACATGTGCATCCGTTGTAGTTTGATCTTTTGGCAGTTTGCCTCGAAGCATCTTGGCGCCTGTTACATCAATATCTATCAGTCTGACTTGTTCTTCTAGTTTATTTAGACACTGTCTCTCTCATGTCTGCAGGCTACAGATGGGAGATTTTGGCCAGCAGAGGAGTCAGGTGGAGCCGGCAATGGACTCGGCCTATTGAAAAGAACACGGCCAGATTTTGTGGGAGTTGAAAACGTTGGTCAATCTGATTTTTTTGGCAGTGTGGCTATAAAAGTTAATGCGCTCGGACAGTGGCCAAGCGAGACCAGAGCAAATGGAAGAACGGTGTCTGCCTTGTTCGTGTTTTTTTTTTTTTTTGAGGGGGTGAAACTTTAGTCACAATAACTAGTTTTGTTTTTTTTTGGAAAATTTAATGGCTAGTTTGGCTTCTGGCGTGGATGCATTCACACCCCAATATAAAATAAAAGTAAAACATGTATTATATGGCTTCTGGCCTCTGTAGCAAGTTTCTATTCTGTTATTATATGGGTGCTCTATCTCTGCACAGTATTGCATCAGTTTATTTAGGTTTTTTTTTTTTGAACATCAGTTTATTTAGGTTAAAAACATATTAGTTACTTTTTTATTGGAACCAAATGTATTTTCTTTTTAGAAAGAAATTTGCAACCAGGCAAAATGTATGGGCTATAATAATTGATAATGAAGTCAACTTCTCTCCCTCAGATCAGAAGGGAAAGAAAAGCGGAGAGGAGAGCCCATCAGAAGATGTGAAGGCCCAGGGGTGGAGACTTCCCAAGCCCCAAGGTGGTGGGGTGGGCTGGGGTGCTGCTCTGGTTTGAGCCTGTCAGCAGGCTCATGTTTGTTAATAATTCTCAAACAGGCTCTGTTTTGTACATCTCTATACTCCCAAAAGGTTGTGCAATTCGGCATTTTCTTTGAGAAAGTCTTTATGTTCTTTAAAGCACACTTTCCCTTTTCTTTGGAGTACATGGTATCACCTACCAAGACCTGATCTTCATATTCTTTTTTTTCCATCGATGCATGTATCCTATTTATTTGGTCAACTTGTTGTAAAACGGTACTGGCTTTTTTAATTTTGAAATATGTAACAGTAGTCAAACGTAGCACAGACCAAGAACTTGTAAGAGGTGTCACTCATTTTAACATATTTTAAATCTTACTACATGAAAAAAATTTCAAACAAACCCATATATTCTATTATATTATTATAATATAATCATAATATTAATTACAATATTACCATAATAGTAATATAAAATAAATAAAACCACATACTCTCTGTATACCTATTTAGCATAAAACTATCACCGGTGATCTCGTAGCTGCTTACTACTACTTGTTGCATACTCTCCTATAGTCAAGGCCAGGTGCCCGGACCTGAAGCATTCCTTGTTTGTTCTCCTCGATGAGGAAGGGCATGTAAGTCCCAAAAATCCTATCCCACACGACAAAGAAGAGTTGAGAGTAGTTGCAGTTACCACCACGCAACTGGTGGTGCACGTCATGGTACGCCGCGTTGTTGAAGATGCTGATGCGATCCCAGCTGGGCAGCAGCGACATGCCGCAGTGGTTGTCGATGACC
>Ga0182004_10000952_pt1 | contig 19895 bp, 12 predicted proteins | sample Sormic07211540_1_FD_120479 | JGI IMG/M metagenome (GOLD analysis project Ga0182004, IMG submission 120479) | Endophyte microbial communities from Sorghum bicolor roots, Mead, Nebraska, USA - 072115-40_1 MetaG | ecosystem: Host-associated > Plants > Roots > Unclassified | place: USA: Nebraska...
TTCAATAATAATCAGATCTCAATTCAAGATTGCAAGGAATTTTTCTTCAAGGAGCTACGCCTTGTATCCTTCAGGGTCAAGCAAAGTCTCTCAGTGCCCTATGATCTATGGATTCAAAATCTGTAATTGATTCCAGATGTTTTTATATTTTTTTCTTTTCTTTCTTTGTCTCCTAATCCTGCCCCCCTACTTACAACTCTGTAATTCTGTAACTCTGTTTTTATTCTTGTTGTTTTTTCAATAAATTCCTGCGGGGGCTCAGGCCCCTCCAGTTCAGTCAAAAAAAAAGGCCTCAGTAGGGAGACGCAGGTGTGTGTAAGTCAAACGTAAAGCCATTCTCAATTATTTTGGCTGCACACGATGCAGTCCTCTCGAGCCACTTCCCGATACTGGTCAAGATGAAGATGCTAATGAAAACCGAACCAAATAACGTAAATTCCCGACGCCTTCTAAGCCTATACACAATATGTTACCTGAACTCAACCTAAGTATATTCCCTATCACGCTTAATAACTATAAGTATCTATACTTGTGAAAGGCTTGGAAGGAACCTGATGCTTATATGATGGCATCATCGATGTGGTGCCCCTTTCGTTTCTGCATCTCCCGTCGCCTTATATCGTGCTCTGCATGTCTTGGGACATTAATGCAGGGCATCTGAGTAAACATAAGCTCCTGTTAAGCGAAGCAAAATAAAAGAAGCACGGAAATTACAGTGGTGTTAAAACATAATCCTGTCAAGTGGCTGATACCAATTACCGAGCAGTGGCAGCCGGTTCGCACGTGCTGGCTGCCTGGCTACTCAATATAAATATCTCAACTGCTAACTGAAAATTCCCAAGACCACACATGGAGAGAACTTTCTTTTTTTGGGCAAGTATAGAGATAGAATACTTAGTGCTGAAATTGCCCCTCTGATATTCTTGTTTTGTCAATTAAGCCTGTACTTAAAATCGCTTAAATAATAAAAACGGACAAAGTCCCTAACAAGAAAGAATATCAGAACATATGGGTTGAAAACCTGGTCAATTAACAAGAGCCCCAACCATGTCTATGGTTCCTAGTCTTCCTATTTTTTCAGGATTTACAAATATAATCTAAATTTGTTTTTGTGTGTCACTGATAAGTAGTTTGCTAAGGGAACATCTTCCAATGCTTGACAAACTATTTATATAAGTACTTACTTGCTCTACATGGTTATTTAATTACTTTTAATTACAAAACACAATGCCCATCTGCATTAATCAATTGTTGGCAAACACAATGTCCGCCCGTGAAAAAGAATTAAAAAAAGAAAAAAAAAACTGTGGATAGGCCCATGAAGCCCATCCATGGTCCGCCCCCATCCACATGCTGCTGCTGCTTTGCTCGCTGGATCCATAGCTGTGATGACCAGATCTACAGCTCCACTCACTAGATCAGTCGTTCCGCTCCCACCCCTCCGCGCGCCGGTACCCGAGAAGTCGCGCCTCGATTCCTCTGCCTCGACTCCCTCCCACGTGCATCCCCTCGCTCGGAGCCTTGACACCCGCCAGGATGCGACGGGACACCTCCCACGCGCCTCGACACCCGCCAGGACGCGCATCCCCTCCTCACCGACGCCACCAGGATGCCCCGGCACGCGAGCGCCGCCGCTAGGACGCCCTGGCCCGCGAGCGCCGCCGCCAGGACGCCACGGCCAGCGAGAGTGCCGTCTCCAGGACTAGGGCGCGCCGCCGTCTCCAGGGAAGCGTGCAGCCACCGCCGTGACGCGCGCCCAGCTGGGGACGTCGGCACCGGGGCGCGTCGCCCAGCCAGCCATGTTTGTGTGGATGATTTAATTTTGCTTGACAGTAAACCCTTGCTTCCTGCTAAGTGCTATGATTATAGTTTTTGAGAAAAAAAAAGATTGTGTGGTGTAGCCTCTTCATCGAACACTATATATAACATATTAATTCTTTCTTTGTTATGTGTTCAAACAATTGTTGATCATTTGTTATTTTGGATGCTGGAAAATTTCGTTTAGGATAGGCAGCTCTGGCTGGGCAGTCATCAGAAAACAACAACACGTTGTACTGAACTCGCAGCACACTTGTTAGTGGAGATTGGTGACAACCTGAAAAATAAAAACCATCACAATATCCTTTATTGCTTTGGAATTAAACCATCTGATGAGAAATGAAGAGATATTGGCAAATTTGGAACCATCTAATCCCATTGGTCTAATTCAGTAACCTTATGGGTGTTTTTAAGTAACCTTCTGAAACCAAATCAGTAAGCTTCTGAAACCAAAAAAAAGTAAGCTTGATATCTTGTAATAGTATTTTCAGACCATTGTCTTGAAGTGCATCCCATGTCTATAGGTCTGCGATGGGTGATCGGCGAGAAGCCTGCCCTGCGTTTGGCGACATATCAAACACTATCGGACGTAAAAAGGTTGATGAAACAAGTATGTTCACGACCAATGATACTGATTTAGTTCGCATTTTTTTCGGAAACTCATGCCACAATATATTTTCCAGATGAAGAGAGAATAAAGAGGAAAGAGAGGAATAGAAAACAGCGTGAATACCGCGCATGTAAAAGGGCCCAGAAAACCAGTGAACAAAGAGAAGGACAGAATAGGAAGCAACGTGAATATCGTGCAATGATAAGAGCTGCTGCGGTGGCAAATACACCTGGTTCTATATGTGGTTGAGATCTTCTCTCTCTAATGAAGTAACTCATGTGATTCATAATGTAGTCACTTATTTATATCATCCAAATTATGTGGTCGGGACAAATATATTAAATCTTGTCGTCTGGTTATCTCCTGAAGCAATTCAGAGCTTATCTCTACTACTAATAGTTTGTAGTATGCAATACATGATATTGTAACGCCTTTATGCATGAGACAAATATATTAAATGTTGTCGTCTGGTTATTTTGAAGTGTGCCTTTTGAATAAAACTATGGCAACGCACGGGCACTATACTAGTGTTATATAATTGAGAGGGCCTACGTGTAACTATATATTTTAAAGTTTCATATACTCACACAAAAATTCATGTATGGATATACGTCAGGCACATATATACACATATTTAAATCTGATTGCCTACCTGAGTTACAAGTGCATAAAAAATAGTTAGTGTATTCTAATTAAGTTATGTTGTATTCAAAGTTGCAAATAAAAAGATTCACTATATCTATGGGATGCATCAATTAGATTAAAAAAGATCTTTATATCCAAAACTTTCTTTATTCTACCTATTACCTCCATATCTAACGGATCCATCAATAATTAGATTAAAAAATATCTTTATATCTAAAACTTTCTTTATTCCACCTATTACCTTCTAAAAAATAATAAATGATTCGAACCATCTGATATAATTAAACTAGGAGGACTCTCCACGTGTTGCTACGGGTATGGAGGAATATAAATATATAACTCTTTTATTATTATATAATTGTGGAGATTGTATCTAATAGTGGATGATGTGTCTCACTGACGTGGATATCATAATTCTTGTGCTTGTGAATTTTAATGCAAATAGTAGTAGATTACTGAGGTGGACAACTTGCATGTCAAGAGAAATTGATAGTGGCAAATGATAGTGGACTGGTGAGGTGGATACTTTGCATTTTAAGAGAAATAGAAAGTGAGGTTGGCAGTGGAGTGCTGAGATGGACTCATTGCATGTCAAGAGAAATAGTTATATAGTAAGATTTTGCTTTATAAGAGTTAATACATGAACGACTCATAGTCATTTAGATGTACCACAACAAATCCCTTCATATTCATATCACTGTCGGTCGGACATCACAGCTAATAAAAACAAATTTCAGTAGGACCCATGTGTCATCACCTAGGATCATCTATCCATTGTTCTCAGTAGTAGCAAGCAAGTTGAGCGTATGCATGGACATTCTCGGATGAGTTCCAGAAGTACCAATTGCTATCAATTGAAGAGCTCAAGACATCTGAGGCAACACAAACCAACTTGGTTAATTCCCGGCACCTACTAATCCTGCACAATGTCTCATCAAAATTCAATGCAAGTGTGGTCTCTGCAGTCACAAAAGTACCCATATCTCAATCTCTACGAGGAATTGGCACCAATTTTTCTAAGACCTAAGGTAAAGGCTTGGGTGGAAGCTGATGCCTTATATCGGCGTCAGTGGGCACCAAGTCTTGTGATGCCAAGAAAAAGGAAAGAAGGACGAAAATTACGATGGATTCAACATTTGAGTTAGTCACCAAGTGGACGGAATACCAAGCTCTCACGTGCTTGCTGCTCACAATAAATCCCTCCGCACTGAAAATTTGTAAGAGTCCAAATGGAGATAATAGAGTACTTTATTGGGTAGCGATTCGTATTTGATGCATCTCCAATGATCCCGTCATTTGCACCAGATGAAATTCAGCAATGTGGTTTGCTTGCTACTATGCTGGAAGAATTAAATGTCAGACTCTGCTACAAATGTGATTATATATTCAATATCATGGTGTCATTGATGAATGCCAGCGACCATTGCCAACCAATTGGAGCTTGGAAGCATGGTTTTTTTCTAGAGTGGGTAAAATTAACTTGATTTCACTTACTAGTCAATTTGTTTGTTTGTTCTGCTTGTGCATAGATAAAGATAGTGCCAAAACAACCATCCGTGTCATTTATGTTCGGTTGCATATACAAGATTAGATTGAATAAGAGGAAGGCACAAGGAATAGGTGACTGAAAATGTCAGCAATCAAATTGCTTTGTGTCTTCCATATCTCTCATTCTGAGCTTCAAATCCACTGATATATAGTAAGTTTGCCTTCATGGGTCCAAACAATTGTAGTTCTCCAGTGGCCTTGTTAAATAGGTGGAGACGATAATGAAACCAAATCAGATAAGGTCAATTCCCAATGCCTTCTATGCCAACACAATGTTTCACCTTACTCAACATATGTGTGTTTTCTATCATGTAAGTATATATATCCAAACGTTGAACTGAACGGTGGCCTCATGGTTGTGATGGACCTTTCACTTCAGTGTCCTGTTGCCTTATATTGTCCTCTGCATTTGTTTGTGCATTAATGCAAAGCATATGAATAATCATAAGATCCTGTAAAGAGAAGGAAAATAAAATAAGCATGTAAATTGCACTGGAGTTTGCACGTGCTGGGCCGGTGCTCAAAATAAATAGCTCTACTGCCCAACTGAAAATTTCTAAGAGAAGACATGGAGATAAAATAATTCTGTAGCATTTTTAACACTGTTTTCTCAACCTGCATGTGCATAGTGCAGAAGTCAGCACTTGATAAGAGTACACATGCAGATAGAGTACGTTGGTTATTGTGTACACAGCATTTCATCCACATTCAGGCAGTTACAGCCCTCCTTATGCCATTTCTCCTATATGCTTTCAAGATGTTCATAAAATCAAACAGAAAAGGGAGGATCGAGTGCCCAAGAAGCACAGCAATGCCTTGTAACTGCATTACTGCAGAGTGCAGCGCAGACTTCTCCATTAGTTCACAATTAGGCTTCAGCGACATCTCGGTGTTCTAGATCAGCGATTTCAAAATACCATGAAACGAGAACATGTTGTCTATGGTCAATTCTAGATGCCTTCTCTAATCCTATACATAGTAAACCATTTGGATCCCATGTGACTATGTGAGGCCTATACTGCTCTTACGTGTACCTTTGTATGTTGCCCCCTTCCGTTGAAGGAATTGTCACAGATTTTAGGAGGCTGCTTGGAATATAACTGCGTAAGGTCATGTTCTGATATGAAGCTACCATTACCACGCCATTGCCTTATATAATTAGGTTCACTCACATCAGCTGGCTGGTGGATCCAAGTGAAGCTGCAACTAGCAGTGCATGTATAGATTCACTCCACCTCGGCATTTTTTTTCTCCTTTTTTCACTCTTCGCTCCTATCAGTATTTCCCACCCCCACTGGCCCGTTGACGTCGACGTCGGGGAAGCTACACGCATCAGTATCGGTAGTGGCAAGCCTGGACAACATGGCTCGACCGTACCGTACGCGAGGGCCGGCTCGGATGCCCGCGCCACCAGGACAACCTTACTTTAGCTCGCTCTCTCCACCTCTCCTTTGGTCTGTATGATCGAATCACACTTAAGCAATCAGAGGTGTAAGGCCTTTGTTTATTCCCAAAATATTTTGTAAAATTTTTCAGATTTCCCGTCACATCAAATCTTTAAACGCATGCATGAAGTATCAAATATAGACGAATATAAAAACTAATTACACAGTTTGGTCGGAATTGACGAGACGAGTTTTTTGAGTCTAGTTAGTACGTGATTGGATAATATTGGTCAAATACAAACGAAAGTGGTACTATTACTATTTTGCAAAATTTTTTAGAACTAAACAAGGCCTAAGCGATTGTGGAACTCAACAACTAATTTTAAAACTTTATCTTGAACGCAAAACTAAATTAAGCCTCGTTTTAAATTCTGGACAGAACACCGTGCCTCCACTAAAAATAATATCGACAAAAACCTGTAGCTCCTGATTGATCTCAAATTCTATCGCAATAACCTAGATGAAAATTTTGAACTAAGCAAATTGGAATCAAGTCAATTGGAGGACTAGAACTCGAGATATAAAATTAACAAGCTCAGATCCAGAAAGTGGTGAGAATTGATTAAACACTAATTTTGTGATTAAGCAAAAACTAATAAAGTTTAATCAACCAAACTTCTCAAATTATTAGCTTGATGTCAAATCAATCTAAAACTCAAAAGCTACGTGATGACATCCTAACAGAAGGATATATTAAGCCTAGAGATCAAAGGTTCTTGACCGAGAGACCACCCAACCGACCCCTCCGGGATCGCCCGGGGGCTATACCTATTGCTCATGTGTATCCTTAGGACAATCTATACCCATTGGATACGCTCATGCATATCCTTAGGACAAGAAATCAAGCCGAGCCCGAACAAGTTCGCCTCTACGTACTCAGAACTCAGAGGCTCGCCCGAGCGTCGGGCTCCCGATGAATGGAAGCCTGGACCCGATCCTTGGCCCCCTCCCGGCCTCCGGAGCCAGCTAAGGCCTGGACATGAGAAGGTGCGCCTCAAGCCACCAAGGCCTGGGCGGCTCCTAGGCGCTACCTCCCAGGCGTGGCTCTGTCAACCACTCACCCGATAGAGCCACGCACGGGGCGTGATGCAAGAAGACAAACTCCTCCGCGGGTTTCAAGGGCTCGGGGGCTTTCAGGCCCGTGTGTCAGCCCCTCGAGCTGGTCTTCTTCGCCACCAAGAAGCCTCTAGAAGGCGCACCTGGAGGAGGCCGGTCCAAGCCGACACAGAGCAGTCGGACAATGTTTAGAGCTTCTTCGGCTCCATGACATACGAGGAATATGTTCACATGCCCCTAGATTCTTATTCTTGTGCTCTATGCATGAATTAGTCTAATGGAGGAGTCAGTGAATCATCTGTTTGCATATTGTCCTTTTGCAAGGATGTGTTGGAATTTTATTCATGTTAATATCCCCTTGGGCAGTAGCTTTCCATAGCTTACTTCATAGCTGAAAGATCAAGCAGTAAACTCTCAGTTCTTCATGGAGACCATAATTTTGTTATGCTGGGCCATTTGGATGGTGAGGACTGAGGAATAATCTCATCTTCAATGGAGAAATGGTAAATCTAGCAGGAGTCAAACAAATCTTCTTTAAGGAGTTCAAACTGCTCAAGTAGTAGAGTCTTTTTTGTTTGGCTCTGTGCTACCCGTAGCTGCTAAGCCTGCTTTTTCTTTGTTCTTCCTTCTTTGTTGTACTTAACTTTTTCAATATTTTTAATAAATTACTGTAGGGGCTTCGGCCCCTCCAGATTCATAAAAAAAAATTCTCATAGAAGACAACAATAGCAGAGAACCGTGTGATGGATCTCCCATTCCCATTTCACAGATAAAACGCTGCATAGGCTTAGAAGGCACCGGAAATCAGCATTGCTCATATCACCACGCCTTGCTAGGGGAGCCAAAATCTGGTCTCGCATGCTTGGCGTCTTTGTTGGTAGATGGACGTGGTCATGCTCAAATGCTGAGAAATTTTAACTTGCGATGTCTACTGGGTGATCAGGTACTCCCTCCATATGGAAATAGAAGTCATTTAGGATATAATTATGATTACCAAATACCAAGGAGTCATTAATTAAAGTATAGTTTTTTCTGGGTATCCCTATTAAATGTAGTTACGGGCGCTGTACATACGTGAAAGTCATCCATTTTGTCTGGTAGTGCGGTGTGGTGTTTGTCCTAGGTGCTGAGGTTGAAACTCAGTTGACTCAACTTTTTTTGCCGTGGCTTCTTTTTGCATGAGATTTTTTTGTATGGTATTGTTTGGTTGGGGTGTGGCATGGCACGTTGGCTTGCAGTCACGGCACGGACGGGAGAGGCGAACAGGCACGCATGCGGAACGGTGGCCTGCATGCATGGCGATATTAACACCATGTATTAGAACGACTTCTTTTGCTGCAACCGCGTTCGGCGCTAGATAGAGCGAGTACTGTTAAGGATACTACACATATATACTTGAATATACATGTGTGATCATCTTTCACAAGTACTAGCTAGGATATCCGGCTAGTGTAGTTTAGTAGAGTTGGTTACATTTTTTTATTTACAGGTCTGGGCCTGTTTATTAATCTCTTGTACGTTGGCATTGCAATCTCAATCCACGGGTCTTTCAGTCTATTCAAGCATGCAACATCAGTCCGAGAGCAAAAAGGACAGTAACCTAATAATAGTCCAGGAGCCTTAGTAGCTCGTGTGCGTTCGGTGTTGTGCTTTCAGTAAATCAGTAGTAAGTGGCGTTCCCGTTGACAATGAGACGTTTACGGTAAGTGGCGTTCCCGTTGACAATGAGACGTTTACGGTGACTTCATCAATCTCGAGGATTTGACGGCTCAGTCTTCGAAGATGTTCATAGGGATAAGGTATGTTGTGAGTGTCATGCATTGCAATGTGTTATTCTCGAAAAACGAAAAAGCAACTTAGGCCTTGTTTAGTTCTAAAATTTTTTGCAAAATAAACATTGTACCACTTTCATTTGTATTTGACAAATATTATCAAATCATGGACTAACTAGGCTCAAAAGATTCGTCTTACAAATTACAAACAAAGTGTACAATTAGTTATTATTTTTATTTATATTTAATGCTCCATACATGCGCCGCAAGATTCAATATGATGGGGAAACTAAAATTGTTTGCAATTTTTTTTGAGAATTAAACAAGGCCTTATTCATTTCTCTTGATCTGGCAGCAATGTTTTTAGGGGCACACACCAATAGGTACATCTAGGCCTTGTTTAGTTCAAAAAAATTTGGCAAAATATATACTGTAGCATTTTCGTTTATATTTGACAAATATTGTCTAATTATGGACTAGACTAACTAGGCTCAAAATATTCGTTTAGCAAATTACAGATAAACTGTATAATTAGTTATTTTTTTATTTATATTTAATGCTCCATGTATGTGTGACAAGATTCGATGTGACGGGGAATTAAAAAAATTGCAAAAAATTTTTGTAACTAAACAAGGCCCTAGCGGACTGCAAATGAGGAGCTGGAGAAGTTGGGCTAGGGGTAAATGTGGGTGTGTTGCGAGTACCATGCATTGCAATGTGTTATTCTCAAAAAAAAAAAAAGCAACATGTTCTCTTGATCTGGCAGCAATGTTTTTAGGGCACACACCAATAGGTACATCTAGCGGACTGCGAATGAGGAGATGGAGAAGTTGGGGCATTACACTTTGTTGGGCCGACGGGTTAGATAGGAAAGTAGCAGGAGGCTATAGTTTTGGCCTCAATTCATGACTACCCTGTTTGAGTTACAGGCATTTAGGAGTGTCATGTTTCGGTGGTAAGTGGTGCACGTCGCCCAGTAAATTTAGGCGTCTTGTATGCATAGAGGGCTTTATGTTAGAGGTCAGTAATGGTTGGGCCTATGGACTATGGCTTGGGCCTCGTCAAGCAACAAGCCTGCTGGATCATGGGTGTGGGCATCACCTACAAGAGAGCACAAAGGCAGCAGCAAAGGGCATGGAAGATATTACACAAACAGAATATCTCTCTCCCTCTAGTTACTGTCCATATTCCTCCTTCCTCTAGGACTGCTCATCTTCCTCCTCAAGCATCTGTCTCTTTGTACCCAATCCTCCTTCATTCTTTGCTCCGACCTCCCTTCCCTTGAGGTCTTGTACCCTGATATGCAGTTTATCTAGATACCCGTGAGTCAATCCAATAGGGTTGCTAACACTTTATTTATTTGAGTCATGTAATCAGTTTGTGTTGTGCCGAGTGTGAAGCGAATATAAAAAGGGCGCTGGTGTGCAGTGCCACAAAATTCCTATTGTGTTTTTCCTGGCTTGTGTGCGTGAGTATCTTTTGCTACAACACATCTCTTAATTAAAGGTGTTTTGTTAAAGACATTTTTATAAATTTACCTCAAGAAGAGAGGCAGCAGTCATGCACACCGATGCATGAATAAATCGTTCCCCAATTTGAAGCATTGCTCGCTCATTGGCATGCTGACATGTGTATATGTCACTACATGTTCTGCAGAAAAACCCTCTATATTTATTACAAATCGATCTGCACAAGACACTTTAGATCCAGCCACTCTCAATAAACCTCAAACTGATCCGATTGCTACTGCCAGGTTGCAGTATATATTGGCTGATGACCTCAAGGAAATCAAAATGGTGTAGCTCATGAACTTGATGTGGCTGAAGGCAAAAGAAGAAGTGCGTGAGGTTAATAATTCCCTATGCATCCCAAGCCTATAAAATTTCTCATCAAATGCAATGCGAGCATGATGAACGTCCAGCCATCAAATGAGTATCGGCTATCACTACGCATGCATGCATCTCGGCACCCATCGTTGAAAGAGAGGATGATCAGGTTGGAAACTGATGTTTAAGGTGTGGCCGTAGTGCACCCATTGTCCTATTTATAGAAACCAACACTCCAACAAGTGGGGCACTCGATATATATGCGTTCTTGCAAGGGTTTTATAGTTGAAGACACAAGTGTACATTATTATGGATAATCAAATTTGTGCCGCCATATAGTGGTACAATATATTATCGTTGGGATCACTGCCCTCTGTTGTTCTTTTTTTCCCTTCACCACAGCCCCCTTCCCACAGTTCAATACCGTACCCTGTAGTGGTCTGAAAAGTCATGGTTGTTGGCTGATTTATTATGAGAGAAAAATACTGATAGCTGGTAGAAAAAGTACGGCTGAAAAGATAAGCGAACAAGCTCAGGTAAAGGCTGACAACGAGTGTGGTGCAAGGTTTAGATCCGACAGTGATACATATAGATCTGAAGTGTAGTACATATTGCACCACAACATGATTACACAACAAAATGCATGTTTAACGTAAGAGCTCATTTGCTAGTAAATAACAAAGGTGGGCATGCCCAGTACAAGCGGCTAGGTAACTTAGTTATTGACGACCTGATAAACATGTCCACTTTCATGTGCCGATTTCTCAGTCCTTCAGTTCGTGGCGCCCGACGAGTGGCATCGCCTCAGCTTGCTCGCATAAACCGCGGCCTGTATGACGATATTTACACAAAATTAATTATTAAATACATGTTGATAAAGCTTTGTTTTCGTAGAAGAAAATAAACCCAAAAGAGTAGTAATTCGTATCGTGTACCAGGTAAATGTCGCGGTGCATGGCGCGGTCGATGGCCTCCAGCGACGCCTCCTGGAAGACGGCGGCCAGGTGCTGCTGCTCCTCGTCCACCGCCGTCTGCTCCTGGAACGACATGAGCTGCTGCTTTACCTTGGACCACACCTCCAGCCTCCACTCTACCATCTCGAATTCGTCGACGCCGCTGCCCACGTGCTGGACGTTCGTCGTCGCCGCCGTCGTTCCAGCCTGCCACAGCGGCAGCTTCCGCGCCTCCTCCAAGACGAGCCGCATCGCCGGCGTCAGGAACTCGACGACCGCCTTCTCCGGCGAGCCGATGCTGGTGGCGCGCTGCATCTGGTGGCTCGACACCCAGGCGTAGACGTAGGCCGCCACCCCTGCTCTGAGGCTGCTCACCATGCCGCCCACCTCCTTCTCCAGGCCGCTCATCAGGTCGAGGCCGCCCCCCCAGAACTGGTGGCACGCTCTGAACTCCTCCCACTTGAGCTGCAGCACGTCCGCGGCACGCGCTCTGTCGTCGGTGATCAGCTCGCCGTGGACGACGCCGGCCACCACTTCCAGCAGCTCCAACCGGACGATGTGCTGCAGGACCACCGGGGAGGGAACAGGAACAGGAGCTTGCCACCCGCCATCTAACACCGCCGGTGACGGGGACCTCTTCACGAACACGCCGTGTGCTTGTACAGTGATCACCCGGGAGCTGGGATGGTCCCTGTACGAGTAGCCGACGGCGAGCAGGCGCTGCTCGTCGCGGTGATGGTAGTAGCGGTCACAGGCGCCGATGCCGTCGCAGTAATGACCGCTATCCGTTGACGACGACGACGATGATGGCGCAGCAGCTGGCACGTGGAGGTGGACCACGAAATGCTTTGCCTCGCCGGCGTACAGGACGCCCACAGAGATCTCGCAGGAGGCTCCGCCGCAGCTGACGCTGTTGTCGTGGCCACCGGAGTCGACGCGGTCTATGCGCACCCCGTTCAGCTCGTCGGCCTTGAGGACGACGCGCGTGTCGACGGCAGCGACGGTGCTCAGCCCGCCGAGGCACACGGCGAGGGCGCCGGCGACCTCGCCGATGTTGTCGTCGTCGACGAAGGAATAGGTGCCGTGAGACTCTTGGGCAAGGTACAGCAGGACCTCGGGATCGTGCGCCCTACCCAGGCCCAAGGTGTGGACGGGGTACCTGCCGAGGGCGCCACGGATCACCTCACGGCGCCGCTCGCTCAGCGTGAACCCGCTCGTGTCCTCGCCGTCGGTGAGGAGGACGATGAAACCCAGGCGGTTGCGACCGTCTCCCACCCGCCCATCCAGGACCTTCACCGCCTCCTCGAAGGCCGGCACGAGCGCGGTGCCGCCACGGGCCTCGAGCTGGTCCACACTCTTCATGGCTTTTCTCCGGCCGTCGGCGGACATGTACAGCAAGCCGGAGCTAAGTTCTTTGACGGGTCGATCATTGAACGCTACGATGGAGAGGCGATCTCCGTCTTCGAGTTTGGCCACCATGAACTTGGCGGCCGTCTTCAGCAGGTCCAGCCTCGACGTCGTCGGCCTCCTCTCCGGTGGCACTGCGGCCGGGTCATTCATGCTGCCGCTGACATCGAGCACGGCGACGACGTCGATGGGGACGCGCGCCTCGGGACGCACCGCCGCTGTCGGTGCCTCGACGCGCAGCAGAACTTGGAAGTCCTTCCTCGCCTGGCCCAGTGGGATCTGAGGGAAGATCGGGGTGGTGCTCACTTTCACCGTCGACTCCGCCGCCGCAGTAGACGCCATCATCTGCGTACACGCGCCATCGAATCACTAAGACATGAGACTAAAACTAATGGGGTTTATCGATAATGGTCAGATTAATGGTACCAGTTGTGTGAGCAGGAGTGTGGAGAAGAACCATGTGAGTAACCGAGGCTGCAGGATCATCGTCGTCACTTGGAAGATCTGCATGATCTGTGTGACTGTGTCAGCTAATAACGACGATGATAGTGATACAATTCTTTGTGTTTGGATGGAAGTAGCCTCGATCTGGCTTCATATATAGACCATCTGGGGAGTGGTGAGTGTGGAATCACTTGCTCCATGCAAGCCTTGACAACTACACAAGAATCACTTTTTTGGCAATTAATATTGTAATTTGCACATACGTACATGCACTTGATCAGATATTCTAGAATATATGTGCGTACATGCACAATTTATTCCTTTACTGGGTCTTCAGCCGCATAGATCGTATTATTTTGCTACAAAATGTTTTCTTGGAATTCAATTGGGAATAAGACATACAAAAAAGAACTTTGTAGTAGTATTTAATTTGTTCATACACTACTACAAAATCAATTTTGAGAAACTCGATTTCGTCTAGCACATTTAGGCCTCCATGGTAGAGCTCCTATCTGCTGGGGAAAAAATGGCTCCATCGAGAAAAAAACTCACGTGAGAGTGAGTGTTTAATCTATGTTTCATTTTATTCTATATGACATGATAAACAACAATATGAAAATATCCACCGATGCCTATAACATCACAGTTGTCGGTATTTTATATCATTTTATTAGGTGAGTATGTCTACAATATATATCATCCATGTTACCAATAATGCTTTTATGCATATAGTACGTGTACAGTACTGCCAAATGTGTACAGTAGAATTTAATTGGGTCTGCCAAATGTGTACAGTAGAATTTAATTGGGTCTGCCAAATACAGATTCGGCGGCTTTTATTAACCGTCGTGTGGTCATGGATATGATGTAAGCACGGTGACGTAAGCACATTTGGCACTCTTCTCGAAGTGGTGGTTGCACGAGATGAGCTAAGCGAAGGCACATTTGACACTCTTCTGGAACGGTGACGTACCGCTCTATTTGTTTGGCTAATAAATTATAGCTGACTGTTCACTGATTTATTGTGAGAAAAAAATATTATTGAATAACTGGTAGATTCGACACATAAACTCTTTCGGTCGGAGTTGAGAAGTGGTTTAGTCTTAGTTGTCAAATCTGGACTATGGATCCGAGGTCTTTAGTTTTGGGTCATGTAACCGGAACTAGAGCTTATCCTTGGGACTAACCTCTCTTGCGTTGTGTGAGATTTGATTTTAGAACCCCTACTTCGTAGGTAGCTTCTTTACTAACTCAATTACACACCATATGTGACAAAATATTGGACGCTCTCTTTTTAAATTCACCCGTAGGCAACCTTTTAGTCTCAGGTGAGAGATCTTTAGTTCCGATTCGTGACACCAATAGGCACTAAAAGATCACCCTTTAGGTTAGGTAACCTTTAGTTCGGTTTGATAACACTAACTAGAATTAAAAGATGGTTTTTAATCCGGATTAGTATTACCATCCGGTATAAAAGGATCTTGGGTGCCTGACCCAAGACTAACGCTCATATTAGTCTAGAACCCCAACACAACATAGAGTAAAGATATGAATAGAAAGACATTTCTCTAGCGATGCTTGCCCATTGCCATTTGAGAAGACTTGACTTGCTTGCCTTTAATTTGTGTACTACTACAACTGTACCACAACCAATCGGTAGTGCCTTCACGTCCAGGAGAAGATGCATGCATGGACAAGGACAGTGCCATTGAAGAGCAGGAGCAGCTTCTTCATTATTTGGAACATCGCAGCAATTTCCCACCGTACCAATCTGCAATAATACACGGAGCAAACTTGGCGATGGTTTTAGAACACAGTTTTTCAACCTTTGAGGACACATGCTCTCACTCTTCCACCCATTCGATCCGTTTAAAAAGTATGCAAATACATATCTAGAGCTTGTTTGGCAGGACTTCTCTCCGGCTCCGGCTCTGGCTCCTCCAGAGAAGCCCTGCCAAATGTTTTCCTGTGTAGAAGCCGTTTTTGAGTAAAAAACAGATGAACTGGAGCTGTTTTGGCAAAGCCCCAATTTATGGTTTCACCAAAACAGCTCCGGCTTCTAGAGGAGCCCCTTGTGAAGAGCCCTAACAAACAAGCCTTTAATACACTTTTGTACTGAGGGTAAGAGCATGTGCCCTTAAGAGCAGGAAAAAACTTTACCCGCTTGTGCATGTGGTCATAGGTTCTTACATGTAGTTGATCCTAAGAGAAGATTGGGGCCTTGTTTACTTCGCAAAATTTTTTGAGTTTGCCTACTGTAGTACTTTTATTTGTATTTGACAATTATTGTTTGATCATGGACTAACTAAACTCAAAAGATTCATCCTGCAATTTACAGACAAACTGTGCAATTAGATTTTTTTTGTCTATATTAAACTCTTCATGCATGTGTCCAAAGATTCAATGTGATAGGAATCTTTAAAATTTCTAGGAACTAAACAAGGTCTAATTTTTCAACCATGCGTGGAGTACTACATTGCATTTATATTCTCATAATGCATGATGTCGTATAGTACTTGTGAGCAATTCAGAATTCACATCTCACCACATCTGTTCTAAAAAAAAGTGTCGTTTTAGATTTTCGTGTCATAAGTTTGACTCGATTTGTAGAAAATACATGTAATAGTTGTAGCTTTAAATAATTATGTTAAAAAATTAGACTTATGATACTAATTATGAACTATAAAAATTAATATTTTTATTATATATTTAATTAAAGTTATTTTCTAGAAAATGCAAACGATGACGGACAGAGTAGGTTAGAGAGCGTTCCCTCGTCGCAATTATTGATTGCGTGCATGTCTGTTGAAGAAGTTCACGTTTAACTTCTAGTCTGCATATGGGGACACAGTAGTTGATCCTTTGAGAAGACTGATTTTTCCACAACGCGTGGAGTACTACATTGCATTTATATTTCCATAACACTGCTGTCGTACAATACTACTTGTGAGGAATTGAATTCACATCTCACCAAATCGATCGACAACCTATAGCTGGATAGTTTTCCATAGGTACGAGATAGGTTGAAGAGCAGCAGTATTTATTGAAAATAATGCACCTTTCCTCCTTACAATTTACTATCTCTATCCCGAAAAGAAATGCGACTATCGATTGTGCATTTGTTGAAACAGTTCACGTTTAACTAAATTTCTAATCTGCAATGTAGAGCACAGGTAGTTGATCCTCTGAGAAGAGATTGATTTTCCAACAACGCGTGGAGTACTACATTGCATTTATATTTCCTTAACTGCACTGTCGTACAGTATTGTGAGCAATTGAGGCTTTTGGCTTTGGCCTTGTTTAGTTCACTCCAAAAACCAAAAAATTTTCAAGATTCTCCGTCACATCGAATTTTGGGGCAAATGCATGAAGTATTAGATATATACGAAAACAAAAACTAATTACACAGTTTGTCTGTAAATCACAAGATAAATTTTTTGAGCCTAGTTAGTCCATGATTGAATAATATTTAGCAAATAAAAACAAAAATGCTACAGTACCGAAATTTAAAATCTTTTCGGAACTAAACAAGGCCTTTGTCTACTGTAGTATTTTTGTTTTTATTTGACAATATTATTTAATTATGGACTAACTAGGTTTAAAAGATTTGTCTCGCAAATTATAGACAAACTATATAATTAATTTTTATTTTCGTCTATATTTATTGCTTCATACATATGTCTAAAGAATCGATGTGACGGGAAACCTTGAAAATTTTTGAAAACTCGCCTCACATCTCACCGAATCGACCGGTGACCTAAAGCTGGTCTGTGTAGGATTAAGATGTCATTTTGGACAGTAACACGGTCGAAAAAAATGATATATGTATACTTTTATGAAAGTATTTTTTTAAGATAAATCTATTCATATAATTTTTATATTTACGAACTCAATAATTTAAAAGTTATTAATGATTTATATTGCCAATGTTTGACTCAAATCTTATCTAAAACAACATCTAAATCCTATATGAAGTGAGTACGAGGTATCGGAGAGCAGGAGCAATATTTATTGAAAATAATGTATGTTCCCTCATTGCAATTACTATCTGAACTCCAAAAAAAGTACAACTATGGATTGTGTGTCTGTGAAGTAGTTCACGTTTCACCAAGTCTTTAGTCACATTTATAACTACAAAATTAATTTATAACTATGGATTGTGCCCTCCTTTAGTCTCGGATTGGTGCTCTCGGTTGGAAAACTTGCACTAAGGCCTAAGGGAGTTCCCTAATCGGGAGTACACTGTACTAGTGCGTCCTAGACAAGTATTAAGATCATTTGGTAGGAATACTCCAAACAATTTAGAGTATCAATATTATCATGGGTGTACGCGTACGATAATATGAGATAATTGTACATCCACTATAATATGAGATAATTGTAAGCTATAAGGGCACTTACAATACAGACTCTATCATAGAGTCTAAAGTTATTTATTACCTCAAACAATGTGGACTTAGAGTCTAAATAAGACTTAGAGTCTTATTTTTTCTACCTCTTTCTTTAATAAGGCCCTGTTTAGATGCAGCCAAACAACCAAAACTTTTGGAGAAATGAGCACTTTTTGGAAGAATAGATCTAAATAGGGGTTTGTAAAACTTGGCTGTAAAGATTTGAAAAATTGGGACCTTGGAGCCCCAAAACTATGTAAACTTGCTTAGGGACCCGTGTCTTGTGTGTTGCAGACCAAAAAATTTAGAAAGCATCTAAACACCTATTTGAATGTAAAGTTTACAGCTAAAAGTTTTGGGATGTAAAGATTTGGGATCTAAACAGACCCTAAATATGTTACCACATCAGCAAAATACCATAAATAATATGTAATTAATTATCTTAAACTCTATAATAGAGTCTTACATTATAAGTGTCCTAAAACGATTTCTCTACTACTCATATTGACTTTTACAATATAGTTCATTGATGTGGTGTAAGAACAGTGACGTAAGCACTTGAAATAATTGTGAGGTCATCGATGTGACGAAAAAACAGTGACGTCGAAAAATGTCACACGAACTATACTCAACTGTGTTGCATCTAATATGAGTTGTTAGTTGCTCGAACAGTACGAGTACTGTACTGTTGATGAAGGCATTAATAATGAGCGTAGCACCTGGCCTACTCTACAAGATTTCTCATCACATCGAATCTTGCGGCACATGCATGAAACATTAAACATAGATAAAAAAAGATAACTAATTGCACGGTTTACCTGTAAATCACGAGACGAATCTTTTAAGCCTAGTTGCTCCATGATTGGATAATATTTATCAAATAAAAACAAAAGTGCTACAGTGTCAAAATCCAAAAAGTTTTTGGATCTAAACAAGGCCCTAGTCCTTCCATTGGACGAGTAAGTTCTGAAAAGACCGCCATTCGACGAAGGCATTAAGGCCAGTCTTAATGGTCCGTTTCAATGCACTGTTTCCAAAACAAATCTGCTGACAGAGCATCAATGAAACGAACAATGAAACAACCTCCACAATGCATGAGTTTCACCTTGATGTTTCTTAGGCTGGGCAAAGCATTTAATTACTGCAAAATGATTGGATCACATGCAAGATGGTGAAACGATTTAGTCCTCAGTGGGGATTTCATCATGTTCCACCGCGTGGGAAACAACGCCAGCGGAGTTTCACCATGGTGAAACTACTTCCTTCTCTCTCTCCTCTTCGTTTCATGCAAAAAGTGCAGTTTTGCTAACATAGCGCTCTAATAAATGTGCATAACATCTTGGTGAAACCCCCACTGAGATTGGCCTAATATTCGTTTGGCGGATAAGTTATGGTAAAAAGTACTGTTGGCTGATTTAAACATTGTTTAATGTTGGCAGATTCAACTGCTCAATAAACTACTTTATTAGATCATGATTAAACTTAATCTCGCACTACTGAAGTCATTAATAATCGCCTAACTTGTTCGTTTGAGCTTATCAGTCAAATCTGCCAGCCATTTAGCAGTATTTTTCTCTTACAATAAATTAGTTAAGTCATGGCTTATCAACTAAACAAAGAAGACAAATTAATTTTTTTTGTCACAGTCCTCACGATCCTCACCTCAGCAAAAACGCGACCAACTACGTACCTTATATGGGGACGGGTAAGGCCAAGGCCAATATCAGTGGAGAGTTTCGTAGCGTTGTTTCCAAGGTTGCCATGTCATGTGAAATGAAATGAAACTTGAATGAAACACTCACTCTCAATGCAGAGTTTCATTCCATAGTTTCATAGGCATTTAATTTCAAGACTCATAGAGAGTTGGTAATCGTGCCAAGAGAGTTTCATCTAGATGAAACCCATTTCTTCTCTCTCTTCTTAAATACGCTGCCATGTCATCTAAAATGCCTATGTGGCAGCCTATTTAATGTGAATGAA
>Ga0182004_10000953_pt1 | contig 19879 bp, 11 predicted proteins | sample Sormic07211540_1_FD_120479 | JGI IMG/M metagenome (GOLD analysis project Ga0182004, IMG submission 120479) | Endophyte microbial communities from Sorghum bicolor roots, Mead, Nebraska, USA - 072115-40_1 MetaG | ecosystem: Host-associated > Plants > Roots > Unclassified | place: USA: Nebraska...
AAAGAAAAAAAAAAAAAAAAAAAAAGGGGGGGGGGGGGGGGGGGGGGGGGGGAAGATACGCTGCATGATCGATAGTGGCTAGCCAGAAGGCAAAAGAAGAAGAGGAAAAGGGTCTCAACTCAAGGGGACGGACGGTGGGGGAAGCCGAAACGACTGGCTGAGGTCACCCCGGTCGCATGCTCTGCGCTCCTCTCCTCACAATTCACACCCGAACAAAAAGATGGGCAGGCACAGGCAGGGCAGGGCAGGGCAGGGGACGACGAGCGAGCGAGCGCGCAGCACAAAAGCCGGAGCCACGAGCAGAAGAGAGTGGAAAATGGAAAAGAAAAAGACAGAAACGAGCAGCCCCGCACCGCCGGGACGCGTACAAAAGAGCGTGGCAAAATTGTTAGGCGCACCACCGTGCCAGGGCAGGGACTGAGAGAGGCAGCGGAAATGCACGCGTCAAAAGCTCATGGGCTCTTTGTGCACGATGTCACTTATATGAGCGTTTCATTTCTTTCTTTCTTTTTTCACCCGTTTGATGCTAGTTGGTTCTTGAAGTTTTGTTAAGTGACATTGTGTGTGCAATCTTGCATGTGCTTGAGTTAAGATGCAAGACCGACAGTATAGTGATTTGGTGACACTTGTCACTTTGACTATAGAGACATGTAGCAACATGCTTTTTTAATTATAAGTGTTTTATTGAAATTCGTAGTTCATATAAAATCGATATCCGTTTCAACTTATTTGCTATCTTTTTTAATAAAGTTATCAATACTTATAATTGTTGGTAAATTGACAATGATACATCATACATACATTGCATGACAACATAAGGGAATGGCCATACTTGGGTGTTTTTTATTTGGTACGTGGGGTTGTTTAAATCTTAAGTTTTGTGAAAATCAGAACCCTTAGCTACCATTTTTAGTTTGTTACTCAGAAAACACTATTTGTTTTCTCTAACTAACTTTGAGATGAGTAAAGACAGTTGCCATAAACTCAGAATATCAAGTTTTACTAAATTGTATTCCTAATCATTTTTTATAAAAATCTGCATAAGCTAAGCGCGTTTCTCTGGCCACAAATCTTGCATCTAAGTTAGCCCATTACCAACTAGCTTTGACGAGAATGATCCGTTTGCATGGCAATCAAATACGTGTATTTGTTATTTGATTCCAAAGAAAAACAGTGAGAGTGACTACGATCAATAATAGAATACCCACTTCAAACAGGTTTATCTAAAGTTGATGGTAAAACATCTTTTTTAAAAAGTGATTTATAAGGAGATCCAAACATCCAGTATGTGTTGTATTAAATGCGTCCTAAATTAAATCAACTTATAGATACTATATCCTATATCCTATATCTTAAGTTAACTATTTTAATATGTTCAAGGTTATAGAAAGAGTGGAAAATACCAATACCTATGACACCAATTTAATACAAGTAGATAATTTATGAATTATCTTTTTATAATACACTTATTTGGTGTCACTGATGTTGTTGTGTTTTCATTGAAGTTAGTCAATCTTAAAATAATTTAACTAAGATAATTCTAAGAAATAATTTGTTTTAAGACATAGATTTATATTTCCTCTTACAACGATACACAAGTGAACACATCTTAATAGCCATACTTTTATCTTGTTTCGTCCAGTCTGTTTGTCTACTGGGAGTAGATACTCTCTCCGCACCTGTAAAAAAAGTCATTTAGAACAATAACACGGTCGGCAAAAGTGTAACTTTGATCTTTTATTTTTATAAAAATATTTATCAAAAAGTAGTATATATATATTTTTATAAAAATATTTTTAAAATAAATCTATTTATGTGATTTTCATATTTCAAACTCAATAACTTTAAAATTTTTTACATTTTATATTTAATATTTGATCTAAACCTTATTAAAACGACTTGTGGTACTGCCTCAGGACTTGTTTAGTTCGCAAAGATTTTGGTTTTTAACTACTGTAGCATTTTCGTTTTTATTTGACAAATATTGTCCAATTACAGAGTAACTAGGCTCAAAAGATTCATCTTACAAATTACAGCTGTGCAATTAGTTTTTATTTTTATCTATATTTAATGCTCTATGTAAACGACTAAAGATTCGATGTGACGAGAAATTTTAAAATTTTTTGCGAACTAAACAGGCCTTAGTCTTGTACTCCTACGCCTTACCGACATTTTTAGCCGTGCTCGAATTTTTAAATCGAACGGAAGACCTCAGTGATTGTCCGTACAGCAACCCCACGAGACTCCGAGAGGAGAGGAAGAGGAGGCGGCGCGTGTTGGCGTAGCACCGCAGGCGCAGCGACGCGCGAGTGCACGTAGCATAGCAAACCGCGTCGTCTGAAAGGAGGAGAGAGAAATAAATATACGAGGGGCAGGGCCCTCCTCTTCCCTTCTTTGCATTCCTCCACACCGATCACTCGCTGCTCCCCTCTCTCGCCGGAGCCCCGGGCCGGATGGCGGCGGCAGCAGCAGCTCCTCCCGCCTCCGCGATCGCGTGATGGACGCACACGCCGCCGCGCTCCGCCGATGGACGACGCCGGAAGGGCACCACCACCCGCTCCCGCGGCGGTGACCGTATCCGCCACCGCCGCACCCGCGCCTCCCCCGCCCTCCGCCACGGCCGCTGCCGACAAGTCCTCGCCCGACCCCGAAGCGCTCTATGAAGGTTAGGGCTTCCGCTGCTCTCGCCGCTCGCAATCCGGCGCGTGTCGCGGTTGGGGGAATTGGGGTTTCGGTGCTCAATTCCCCGTGTAGGTTAAAGCTCAGGTGCTCTGTTTTTACGGGGTTTTTTTTTTCTTTCGTGGAATCACTGGCTGCGCCTGGAGTACTCTGTTTGTGAACCATGGGTTGCTAATCCTGATTCCTTTGGTGTTATCCGTAGCATGGTGCGGTGATCTTCGCGTCGGCGTAAAAATGGGGGTTTTTTTTTTTGCCGTGGCACTGGATTGGGTTACACCTTGAGGCGGACAGGCGGTTATTAGTTTAGAAAGTTTCTACCTTTCTAGCGTCTGTTCTAGATTCTAGGTTCAATGGATGCTTCGTGAGGATTTTGTTAAAACCACTGCAAAGTGTTCATGAGTTTGTTATTTGTTTCACGAATACCTTTGGTGTGAAATGTGGTTAGTTTCATCTCTCAGAGAGACCTAAAGTGAAAATTTCACACTGCACATTTGTTGATCTTAGTTTGTTATAACTTATAGTGGTTTATAACCAAGTAAAGTAAGAGTATGTGCAATGTTGATTGCAGAGGGGATGTGGCAACAGATGGCCATGAACAGCGGTGCCACTATGCAACCTGGGTCATATCCTGAGCGACCAGGTGAACCTGACTGCACTTACTACCTCAGGACTGGATTGTGTCGATTTGGCATGAGCTGCAGGTTCAATCATCCTCCGGATAGGAATCTGGTGAATATCCGCCTTTCCAAACTCTGATTACATGTCATATTTGCTTTGAATCACCAGATGTTTTGTCATTATCCAGCATCCTTGTTATGTACATTAGCAGCACTGTTATAAACCATGTGCGGTTGGAAGAAGTTTTATCCTTGAACCGAAGGCACTTAGATTTTTTCCCTTTCTGATGTGTTTCAGTTGCATCACGGATAACAATGCAATAAGCAATGTTTTAAAAGCAAAGCTGTGATGATGTGTCTATATGATCATTATTGGTATTTAATCCTTTTTCCGTGGGAAAACATACAAAGTATTGGTTCCAGTAGGTTGATGATAAGGTTTTGAGTAAGGTGCTTGTCAGTCTTATTTGCAGTTTGAAGTTTCTGGTAACCCGCAAGTATGTCGTCTGTTGCACATCACACAATTTGTAAAAATAATCCAGAAAAATCTGTTTTTAACCTTCAGGGTATCAGTATATTATTTTCCCTTGCCTCATCCGCCTATCTGTTCTATTATTGGCAGACACTTGACCATTTGTCCCATGTGACCTGGTGCTGTCTGTTTGTTTAATCTTTTAGTCCCTGTTCGGCTGGCCGTAAAAGCGGCTGATGCTGATTTAATTTAAACGTTCACATGACCTTTGAAGCATAGTTTATGACTACTGTTTGTGGCAATGACTTATTGATGAGTCTGCCAGAATAGCCCAATTCCACATTAGCAAGGTTAATAGAACTGAGGCAGCTGTTTGTCTCATAGTTTGCTTTTTAGTTACTCTTGTGGGCTGTGACGTTTGTGTTTTTTAGTGATGCTTTACATTGGTTGGTGCTTCCTTGCAAATTTACGTCTTTATTTACTAATTGTTGTTTTTTTACTTCATATCCCATTTTCTGTTCTCAAGTTAGGTTGAATCTGTTTAATTTTAGGCTATTGCCTCTGCCAGAATGAAAGGAGAATATCCTGAGAGAGTGGGACAGCCAGAGTGTCAGGTAAGTATGATAACTGATTCTTCTGTCCTTCAAAACATGAGTCGTAGAGCTTTACTCGTGGAAATGTTTATTTGGTTGACAGTGCTATATATGGTCACTGACTGACTGAATTTTGGTTCTTATAGGATCATTTTAAGAAATTGCTTATCTGGCCCATACACTTTCAATTATAATTTGTATAATAAAAATGTAGACAAGTATATCAATGCAGCTAACAGATTCTCTTAGTTTTTGCTAAGAGTGCAAGGTTCTAGAGGTGTAGTAGACATATTGGTGAACACATGCATGCAGCTAGAAAAGAACTCGGACCTATTGTCTTAAGATTTTTGAAGAACAATCTTGTTTTTAATTGTAGTCTTACGTTAAACATCTGGCTATTTCTGTTAGTCTTGATATTTCACCAGATCTAAGTCTTTGATCGCACAATCTATTGAGTTATATGTTATGCGGTGAAGTGTTGAAGCTGAAAATTACTGAACTTTTTTCCTGTAGTATTATCTGAAGACTGGAACATGCAAGTTTGGCCCTACATGCAAATTTCACCATCCCAGGGAAAAGGCTGGAATTGCAGGGAGGGTGCAGCTAAACACATTAGGATATCCACTCCGCCCGGTTCGTCTTTCATTGCCAGTTATATGTCCTCTTTTCTACATGTCTGTTTGCTTTGCTGAAAAGAAGTCTACTTTACTTTTGTAGAATGAAAAGGAGTGCGCATATTATTTAAAAACAGGACAATGTAAATATGCAAATACTTGTAAATTTCACCATCCGGAGCTTTTCAATGTGGTGCCTTCGTCACGTGGTTCTCCTATTTATACTTCCGTACATTCCTCTGCAAGCGCTGGTCCACAGTCCTATACTGGAACTATGCCAAGCTGGGCTTTTCCACGAGCTTCTTTTATACCAAGCCCTAGGTGGCAAAGTCCTTCAAATTATGCACCAATGATTGTACCTCAGGGCCTTGTTCAAGTGCCGAGCTGGAATTCATATCCTGTAAGTTCATTTGGTATAATAATGCAGTTTAATTTTTACAATTAAGAAGCAATCACATTTATTTTTTTTCATTCAAAACTTTATCAAACATTATCTCAAAGAGATTCTCTAGAGGATCAGCGAGTGCATGTCTGTACTGATTTGAACTTTTCCCCCATGCTTATTTGATCTTCTGCAAATTGTATATCAGGCAATCTATTTTCTCAAATGTATTTCGAAATTTGTGACACTGAAACGTCAAACCTGATCTTACATCAATTATTGGAGTTCGTATTTAGGGTTGATAGTTGCTGAATTTACTTGCCTCTAAGGAGCCCAATGCTATCTGTTTCATCTTCTCAGGGTCAGCTGCAGTCACCTGGGGCTCAACAAACTTATGGAAGTTCACAACAAGGTGAGTCTAGTGCAGGAAATCAGGGAATGCTATCACCCTACAGATCCAGTTCGTTTCCTGTGCCTCAATATGCGTTGCAGAGAGATAATGTATTTCCTGAGAGACCTGATGAACCAGAATGCCAATATTACATGAAGACAGGAGATTGTAAATTTGGTGCAGTGTGCAAGTTCCATCATCCCCGGGTGAGATCACTGCCCCCTCCGGATTGTGTCTTAAGTCCAATGGGTCTTCCAATACGTCCAGTAAGTCGTTAAACCCTTCACTGTTTCTGTTGTATTTTGTTTTAGGATTCCACTGTTTATGTTATATTGATCCTCTGTTTAGACTTTATGTCAATTATATATCAATTATATATGAATATGTTGATTTCTGTACTACCTCATCTCATTTTGGGATAGGCTCAGCAAATTTTCTTGTGGAAACACATTGTCGTTGAGAATATGCATCAATGCAACTGCTTGGTTGTTCTATAGTCAAAAATTTTTAAAATCAAATATTTGCTATGTTGTTTATAAAGATGTTCTCATGTCAGACAAAGAAAATGAAGGATTTTCCATACATCATGTTTCTCAGCTAGATGATTGATTTCAGTGCATGATTTCTGCTAACAGTGACTAATTTATTCTCCTAGCAATAAATGGACACCATACTAAAGACACTAAGATGCATATTCACAATACTACTATGTTTGTTGAGCTCTGATTTATCATAAAAAACTTTCGAGGGCTGAGCCACAAGTCTCACTATGACTTACAGGCGTCATTGTTGATGCCTGGACACTGATTAGAGCAATGTTAAAAGTTACAGATTTGCTAGGACAGGTATTAGTTAGTTACTCGGTAGCATAAAAGTTGTTGAAGGGACAAGTAGACTGATGTCTTCTTACAAATAGAACCTGTCTCATGAATAGGCATTAGCTAGTCCTTTTGCTACACCTGATTGAATGGTCTGTCATCTTGATTATACTGTCCAATGGTTTTTTAGGGTGAAGAATTGTGCAAATTCTATTCTCGTTATGGCATCTGCAAGTTCGGCGCCAACTGTAAATTTGACCATCCAACAATGGCTGCTCCAATGGGAGTCTATGCATATGGTTTCTCTGCGTCTGGTTCTCCTGCATCTGCTTCAACTAATGTACCTATGGCGCGACGCCTTCTGGGATCCCCATCCGCTTCTGGATATACGTCCTAGGCATCTTTTTCACTTGACCTATTTTGATGTATAAAATCCACGGCATTGCCTCAGGCGCTGTGAATGTTTCTCCTAACTTCCCGCCGGGATCAAAGTTCTGTAAATTGAGTTGCTACCGGAGATGTACAGCCCCCCCCCTTTTTTTTGTTAATCCAGATCTTTGGGAATAACTCTTGGAACCGAATAAACTTTAGATGCAGAAATACCATTTTCACGCCTGCACCTATGGTTCCTAACAGTTGATGAGGTAGGAAATCCCCTGAAGGACCTGAGGCCTGCAGGTGTGCAGTTGAAATTATATCATTGCGTCAGTTTGTTTGGAACCTGTATTCAGCTCGTGTTGAGGCAGATATTGGGATTTCTTTTTATCTGTTAATGCTGATTTTCTGATTTGAACAGTGTATCCCAGCCTACGGCTTCTTGCAAGACATGAACTCAAAAGCGATTCAGTGCAGATCCAGGAACATTCTGCACATGCTCGACCTCAAACCGCAGTCAAAGCCACAAAAGGTATACGGTAGGTGTAGGATAAACTCGACGATGTCACGTCTTTGTCATTATTGTTTTGAGAAAAATGCCACCATCAGTTTGCACATACGTTTCTGAGGTGAAATTCACCCTGCCAAGCCAACAACTGAAATTAATGAGGACACGATAAGGTACCTGGTCCGGCCACATTTCCTGTGGTCAGGTTTAATCATATGGTAAGTTGCTGAAAAAAACGAAGGGACTTTTCTTTTGATCTCATGTGGGCCAGGCCCTCACTCTCGAGTTCTCGACTCCTCTCATCTTTTTTTCTTAACTGCCTCGCTCTCCGACTCCTGACCCGTATCTGTATGAAGCCATATATCTACTGTGGTTGGTTTCCGAAAAATGCAATTTGAGTATTTGACCATGCCCTACAAAGTTCAAACCGAGGCCGAACGATCTGTCCACAATAAAGCATGTTATCTACCCCATTGGGATACACTGTAAGAGTAAGACGCATCATCATCGGCTGGGACGATGGGTCGAGGAATGTCTTGGGTGATCTTCTTTCCGTAGGCCTTGTTTGGATGTTGTCGGATTCACTTCAATCCATGTGTGTTGGTGTGGATTGGGGTGGAATTTAGTTCAAGTTCCACACCAATCCATCTCAACACATGTGGATTGATGTGAATTCGACTACATTCAAACAGGGCTTTACTGTGTAAATAAAACAACGTGTAAGAGCAACTCCAGCAGTAGCCCTCAAAACTAAGCCCCTACTTTTAATTTGGGTGCTCCCCCTATTTCTTGGGGCTCCACTTTTTTGCTTCAACTCCAACAGTAGCACCCAAATTTGAGCCTCCAAACCTATTCCAGAGAGAATGACAGAAGGAACCCACTCGTCATTGTCTTTTTCTTCTTCCTCTTTCTTCTTCATTTGGATAGGGACACAATTAGAGCATCGAGCCGGTTACGGTAGGGTGTCATGCACATGCAAGGGAAGAGAGAGAGGGAGCATACGCTGGGGCTAGGACACGCGATGGAGGATGGGGGCTGTCCTGTTGGGGGAGAAATATGGGTGCCCAGCCAAATATGGGGTATGGAGTAGAGGCCCTGCTGGAGTAATGTTTTTAGCCTGGTCACCCATATTTAGCTATTGGAGGTTAAGTAGGGGTCCTGCTGGAGTTGCTCTAATACACTAGTCTTTGGTCCCACGCTCTGGCTGGTTTGTGCAGTGACTGGAGTACTGGACCGGCGGTGGCGGAGCGACCGAGCAGGATTTGGTGTAACTTAAATTTAGTTGGCCAACCACGCCATAGTGAAGGCTGCCACAAGTTGTCACACCATGCAAGGTCAGTGATTAGTTGAGTATCTAACTTTGTCACGTGATAAATCTTTCTATAGACTTTAATACTATTTTTAACCACAAGTGTGACGTGCTTTTTTCGTCGTCACATAAAATTTGAGGGCCCCACAAACTCTGGCGCATGGCATGGAGCCGTGCCGAGGCCGCGAAGACCAAACGGCCCCAATTACACATGGTTCGAGTACTCGGCCCCGGTGCGTGCCCGTGCCCGTGCCCGTGCCCGTTGCGTCGGCCACGGCTAGCCCCACCTCCAGCTACCACTACCATCCGGCATCCACATCCACTCACAATTTTGACCCAAAAACGCCACCACAGTACCACACCGTCGGCCGTGCGATCCGACGAGACCATGACGCCAGCTGGTGCGTGTCAGCGTGTGCGCTGCCTGCGCACGGGAGAGGGCGGTGGTGGATTTCCAATTCCAAATCTCCCATCCCGAGCCGTGCCCCTCGCTTTCTCCGAAAAGAGGGAGCGCGCCCGTCTCACTTTTTACATCTTCACTTCACTTGGCTCTACTAGCTGTGAGTTTCCCCTCTCCTGATCCCTCCTCCCCTCCCTCCCTCCAGTCTCCACTCCTCCGGTTCCGAATCCCCACTCCGCCTGCACTGCGCCGCGCCGAGCGGACCGCCACCACCGAAACCCTAGAGCGAAGCAGCGATGCACAGTCCGGTCCCGCTCCTCCTCCTGCTCCTCTGCACGGCCGCGGCGGCCTCCGACCACGGCTCCCAGTCCCAGGTACGTCACGTCACGTCAGCCGCCAGCGTCTCTTCCTCCCCTACCCTCACCCTCACCCGGCCGCCTCGATCCCCTGCTGCAATTCCGGCTCACATTGCGTCGCGCCGCGCGCAGGCGCAGGCACCGGGGGCGGCGCGGCTTGGGCTGGTGCCGGTGGCCCCCGCGGAGGCGGAGCTCGGCACCATGGCGCTCGCCCTCAACGACACGCGGCGCCGGCTCGGGGGGAGCTTCCAGCTCTGCGCGCCCTGCACCTGCTGCGGCGGGGCCAGCGGCTCCTGCGTCCTCGCGCCCTGCTGCTACTCCATCAACTGCAACATCCCCAACCGCCCCTTCGGGTACTGCTCCTTCACGCCCAAGTCCTGCGAGTGCATCGGATGCAACCTCTGAGCTCCACGGCGGCCGCGGGATTCATTCAATTTCAATTGATTTGGTCACGGTAAGAGTGTGTGTGTGTGTGTGTGTGAGAGAGAGAGAGAGAGAGAGAGAGAGAGAGAGAGTGGGGTAGTAACGAATCTGTATAAATTCCCCACCTGCTTAGTTAAGTGGCAACCGCTATTACTTCTAGCTAGTACTTAGTAGTATTTTGCTGTGATCACTGTGTTACGTGTAGCTTTCTACATTCGATTTAGTTGAGAAAAAAGGAAAGGGGGCTGGGTTGATTCAGAGGTCACTGCTCTGGGGTTTTGTTTTTCTGTCGCCACATATTGGATGTCTGATTAGGATGCTACTTGTTCATAGTGGTTTGTTGATAGCTGGAATAAATATATCTGTTTAGGTGCATGGATTTAGTGCCTTTTTAGTGGATGCCATCTCGCTCTTCCATCCTGATCGTGCCCTGTAATGTGATAGCTCGTTCGTCATCATGTCAACCCTTTTCTGATGCTGACTGGATTGGCCAGATCTTATGAGCACATGGATTGTACTCGTACCTGTTCCCCTCTTCGCTCTTTTTCTGCCATGACACGATATTTGACAGGTCCTATGTTCTTACGATTCGTCCAAAAAAAAAAAGATTCTCGGTTTTCTGAATAGTCAAAAGTTTTAGGTTTGACTAAATGGATAAAAAATACTAATATTTATTGATATTGAATAAGTATTATTAAGTTGATGATGAAGTATATTTTCACAGTAAACCATTTGGAAGCGTAAATATGATAATATTTTCTATGGTCATATAACTCCTGCATCAAGAATCATGTTCTTTTCTCTGATCTGACAATTTTGAAATATATGGTATATTTTAAACATCAATAATACAAGCAGATTAAATACCGTTAGTGTGCCTTATGTCTGACCAGTTCACATTTATTCTGCTACTACCCTGCTTCAAAGATAATTTGCTTGCCAATTTGTTAAAAAGAATCTGCATAATGCCCTGTGAATTTCAAATTTATGAGTTCAAATTTTTGTTTTGCTGGTGAAGCTTACTTATTTCTGTAACTTATATCTTCACTCCTGATGATGAAATGCATCTGCACTGCTGCACAGAGGATAGTATCTAATTGCCGACGTAGCAGAGTGAACACACAAACTTTCGTCACATGCCCCTGATTCAAAGTTAACTTGTTTGAAAGTTGGCTGAGAAAATTCTATTGTTTGCTTCAAAATCATGTTACCAAAATATCTGTATTTGATGCATCATCTTTTTTCCCCAAAGAAAAACTCTTTAACATTAAGCTGGGCTGGGATGCTGATATGTTGCTAGAACTCAGAAATCATTTCCAGATTAATATTTGTGTATTACTGTATTTGCACATTGTAATGCTCCTTTTCCTAAAAACATCAGCGAGGTGTTTGAGTTATACACTCTCCATCCCAAAATAAATCAATTTCCAGATTTGTCCTAAATCAAATTATTTTAAATTTGACCAAATTTAGTAAAAACACCAATACTTATGACACCAAACTACTAGACATCATGAAATATATTTTATAATGTTATAATGTTTTTATTTGTTGTTATTAGACAATGTTTATATTTTATATAAAGTTAGTCAAACTTAAGATAGTTTGAATTTAGAATTAATTTTATTTTAAGACGGAGGTAGTGTAAAGCTACAAACACGCCAAAAGGAAAAAGGTATATAGTGCCTATGCTGTGCGTAAATGATGTTTCAACTTTCAGTCGCATGAGTCATGACAAATGATCAGCCCACGTGCAAATCTCGCAAGTGTAATCAAGTTATAACTTTTCTTATCAGCTCTGATTTTTTTTACAACATTATCAGCTCTGATTGTTGGCCGCAGAAGTACTGGAACATGCATCTTTACTTCACCCCTGCTGCTCTTTCTCTCGTTGCCACATGTCCACTCCTGCGTGACATCTCGTTGAGGATACGAAAAGTTCAGCTTGAGGCTTCAGCCATCATTACCTAATGACTTTCTACATTTACATTACAGCTAAAGCAACAGTAAGCTGCAAAAGTTAGCATGGACCTCATCTCATTCTCAAATCCTTTGTTTTCCGTTCTGCGTGGAGTAACTTGTAAGCCATTCATGTGCATAGCTGCTTGAGCCTGTGCTGTTGGGTAAATTACACACTGATGCTACGGAGACATGGCTTTGTTTCTGTAATGTGTTTGTGTGAAGGTGACACCTGCATCTTGAGGTGAATGAAGTGGCCTTTTTTTTCCAGAAAATTGACACCTCTGGGCTCTGGCATCTAATATGAGAAGATACTTCCTCTGATTGTAAATGTAGACCATTTTAAGATTTTAGTTGGTCAAACTTATCTAACCTGGCCTATCGATGTGTATAAAAGATAAAATAGATTATGAAGTCACAGTTAACATCACTCGATCGTTATGAAAAAAAATCCTTTCACTAGATATAACTAAATACTATTTAAAATTGTAAGTCCAAAGTGTCATACTGAAAGGGATTGTATTAGAAAATTAATTTATTTTCTACTGATTGAGTTTAATCAGTTTATCGAACCATCCCTAATGGGATCTAAACCTTTGTGATTGGTCAGAGTTGCTTGTTTCATTCTATATAAGTGTTGTTTCTCAGCACTGATTGAGTCTATTGTCCGGTTGTTACTTTGGTCATGAAGGCTATTTTTTGGTTGCAAGGTCATGTAAGTTTATTGGATGAGCCTCCTTTGCATTTCAGTCATCGGCAGGTGGGCCTGATCTATAGAGGGACAAACTGCAAAGGGACCAGTTCCAAGTTCATTGTACTTATTACTCGAGAAAAAAAAAGAGTTCATTGTATTTGGCACTTCTCTCTTAGTCTTAGTGCAATCAAGTGTAGATTTCTAGTGTGTTTTGGGAAAAATCACCGTGTGAATGTCCTAACAGATTTACATTTTGGTTAGAACTAGAAAGATACCTCACATGTTGCTACACAACTTCCTTAAAACTAAGACTATTGTATGAATGCCATAATTGTATTTAATAGGAGATGATGTGAATTGTTCACATATTGAAATAGAACTAATATTGTTTACATAGATCTAAGGCGTCCAGTCTTTCAAGTTTCAACCACTTTCGACCTATAGACAATGATTAAGCGTGCTATGTTCCCTGTGGGACAGAGTGGCAGTAGCATCTCCATGTGCACGGGGAATCAACAGAACCTGGAGACAGATACTCGACAGGAGCCCGTGTCGATGCATGCGTAGTTGGATTCATTGCTCAGTTTTGACTCCTGATATCTCGTGCTTGATGTGTTTTCGTTTTTGATACTGTGGCCTTGTTTAGTTCTAGCATTTTCATTTTTATTTAACAAACATTGTCCAATCACGGAGTAACTGTACTCAAAAGATTCATCTCGCGGTTTACAGACAAACTGTGTAATTAGTTTTTATTTTTATATATATTTAATGCTTTATGTATGTGTCATAAGATTCGATGTGACGGGAAATCTTAAAAATTTTTGGATTTTTCGGTGAACTGAACAAGGCCACAGGCTCCACTGCCTGACAAAATGACAACTGACAAGGGACATGGTTCAGGTTCTATTCATGAACGAAGCAGCTTCGATCCACCGCAAGGTTAGGTTACTGGTTTAGCCGAGAATATCTCGTTTGCGCCAAAATCCTTCTTCCGTCCGCCCAAATGTTGAGATTTCTTCCTATTTTCTGAGTTTTTTCGGCATCAAAAATTAGTGCGGAAATTTTATAGGAATCATACATATAGAAATCAGTTGACTTTTTGAAACAGGAAAGTGGGACACAAGAATTCATACACTAACTTTAAAGGGATCAGTTTATTTTTATAGAAAAAAGCGCTTGAAATATGGAGATATCACACTGGGATTCCAGCCCCGAATCTGGCAGGCAAAGTTTCAGCTGCGCAAATCCTGTAGATCATGCAATAGACCACTAGTCACTACTCTACTCAAAGCAGAGGCGTTGCAAAACCGATGGTGCAGTGCAGGTGCCTGATCATGATAGAATCCCAAATTCCTTCAACCAGAAAATTTTGGGAGAGGACGCTGATGAATTTCCACCAAAATGATCTGAAATGCTACGCGTACAAGAAATGCTGATCTTGTTAAGCAGCCCAGAGGAGGCGAAGCCGTTTTCCTACTGGACGGGCAAAGCCACGAAAACGTGGCTTCTCCCAGCTTCTCACAAACTTGGCACAAATTATAATAGAACTGTCATTCAGCATTTCTGTCAAACGTTTCTGAAAACGGCTTTGGCTTCATGAGAGAGCCAACACTGAGCCTTATTAAGAGGAGCTGGAGCATTACCAAATTAGCCCTTCCTCAAGTACCGAACTAATACAGGAAAGGACCACAATGAACTCTGCCATTCAGCATAAAGCTATTTACATTGCTATATAGTCTGACACGCAGCCAACACTGCACACAACTTTCAGATCTGTTGCAGTATCTGCTTCAAGTGGTAAAGTGGAAAAGGAAAAAACTCACTTGGTAGCCAAAGCCAACTCTCAACCTATTTCCTGGTCTAATTCAGGATGACACACATGGTACATAAGACCGCAGCGCAGTAGCAAACAAAATGATTACAGTCACCATGCCTATGGATGAATAGAAAAATACCCCCAAAAAAACATATTAAAAATGTTTAGTTGAAAATTGTAAGCTGAACACTAGAGTCTGTAGCAGTTCTTATCCAATCTACACACCAAGATAACAGCCCTTGTCGCAGCGCACAAATGCTGCCTTCAACACATTTCATTTGTAACCTTTTGTGATGATTTTTTACTTTTCTTTTCCTTTTCGTTTCTCTTTATTTATCCATGCCATTCTGCACACAGGATTCCAGAGAGAGAAGTAGAGAACCGAGGGAAGAGAGCATCGACTTACAGGTAAGTTTTGAGTAGGAAACATAGGAGCAGTAGGTTTTCACCGAGTAGGCATTTGCTTGCTCCATTGTTTCCACCACAAAACTAGATATAGATAGAACCATCAAAACATCCATTTTGGAGAAGACTGGACAGTGCTCCGTCGAGGCTTTGCGGGCTGCTGCTGTTCCATGGAGTTCCTCTTCTTCATGGCTGAGGAGACTGTTGGGCTTAAGTAGTCATGACTCCTCTGTGGCAGAGCCGTGTTCTGCGAGTGTGTCTTCCGCACAGGGATCAGTGTATGCTGCTTTCGCAAGGTTCCATTCTGCACTGATGAGGTCCTTGGAGAGCTCCACCTTCTGTAGGTGACACAGCTCTGGCTCCTCCCCACATGTTTCTCCCTGGGGCTTGGAATGTTCCTGCTTTCCATGGTTTCAGCTGAGTACATCGTTTCCTCCTCGCTGCTGTACTGGTCTTGACCTCCATACTCCAGTATCTCAGCAGGTGACGAGCTCGACTGTCCTTCACTGCTACAATCCATATGCCGAAGAGCTACTGGAGGGTCCCTACACTCAGCCTCTCTATTACGGTGCCATATCAGCCCTGATGGGAAGCCATTGTCTTTCGACCTATTTTTTGGCTTGGACTTTTCAACATTGTTCTCATCAGAAAGCATTTGCTTCAGAGGCAGTGGTAGAAAGATAGTCTTTGGAACCCTCGGTGGGAAGTTGGTGTCCAAGAGTTGAATTGGTGCAGCAGCGTTCTTCTGATCCTGACAAGAATTTTGCCTTGGTGATTCATATATTTCTGGAGTCGCAATACCCTGCTCACTGCTTGTGCGTAGATCAACTATAGGATTTGCTTCATGTGAAATCCTTGCAGTGGCTGTGCTTCCTGATGCCTGCTGATGTTTAGGCTTTGAACAAACGGATGCATCATCATTCTCATCGTCAGGCTTGAACACATGACGGCGAGTGAACGAGGTGCTCGAGTGATCACTCCTGCTGGACATCAGCCGAACAAGGGGTAACTTTGGCTTGCTAACCTCGTCCAAGCTGCCCTGCCAGTGCTGATACAACCAATCGCAAACTACAGATATGGGAATCCCAAATTGCATTGGGTGATCCTTCTTCCATGAATGTGATGAGGATGAGGATGCCGAGGACGATCTTGCAGTGGGAGAAGAGGCCAGCTTCATTGGATCACAGATCATGAAAGCTAGGTTCCCTTGGGCATCAAAACCAGCAGACCCAGGGCACCATGTCACCCCATCGGCTGAGAATTTTATGAGGTTGTCTGTGCCAATAACTACCTTCCCCTCACCAATCACCAGTTCTTTTTTCCCTGTATGCCCGAGCAGGTACACAGCACTTCCATGATCTAGGCTTGGTTTGCAGCTTGTTTTCAAATAGTGAAGTTGCTGACCCTGTTGGGTCGAGTCACCCTCTGTATAATCAAGACCAACTATTGTAAGATCAAGAATCGAGCTGGTGATGAAAAATCTGCACAAAAAACAATCATTTCAGAGAGACCGTAACACTGGATTCAGAATCAACAAATATCAAAGGCTGAAGAATTCATTTTCAAAGTAAAAAAACAAAAACAATAACAGTATATAATATAAATATAGCAATCACAATGTGCTACTACTTTTCAGATAATTTTCTGACTGAGCAGCAAAGTTCATCTGAGATGACATAAAATGGGAAAACCAGGGCACTTTGAACTTTTACCCAGGATTGCTGCTTCTTTCATCATGAACCACTTATTGCCTGTGGGTGTCATAACTCATAAAAGCCTTTGCAAGGAAAGGGGAAAAAAGAAACTTTAGGCCAGTACTGCATTCAGGGGAAAAAAAACAAGAAAGATCTACGCAACCCTCCAAACTACCAACGCCGATTCCCACAACCAAAAGGCACCATTTACAGTGCCCAGCTAGTAAGCACCCATATAACTCATGCCACCATCATTACATCAACTATTGCTACTGCTAACTACCCAACAGAAACCCCACGGTCGAGAAGCAATTCCCTTTCCCAATCAGCCACATTAGGGCTAATCATGAGCTCCAGCAACAGCTCGCCCACCACCACCGACAAATCCGACGAATGCGGAATGCCACAGCGTGGGGCCCCGCTCGGCAGCGACCGGTCATGCCTGCTCGGCCGCAGGCAGATCTCAGGCTAATCACACTGCAATCACTGTAAAAAAATTTTCCATAGCCAGAGCCCCCCGCGCTCCCACAGACGCGCAAGCAGGAACAGGGGAAAAAAGAGCGCGGTGATCCAGACGGCAGCAGGAACGAGCATTGATGTCATGTTACCTGTGCGGCTCGAGCCGCGCGGCGAGGTGGCCGTGACCGAGCAGCGCGTCGGCGTCCTCGGCAGCGGCCGCAGAGGGCAGGTTGCCGTGCGTGGTGAGCAGCAGGTTCCGGTGGATCAGGAGCCCGCTGCCATGATGCCCCTGCGCACGGACCGCCGCCAGCGCGGAGGCCCTGGCGGAGAAGATCGCCGCCTTGACCCGCTCCGACCTACCCCCGTCGTCGCCGCCACCGCCGGAGCAGAAGCACCACCCCGCGCCCTCCCTCCACACCCCCATTGGCCTCCTCCCTCCGAGCAGAGCGGCTAGCTAGCTAACGTTACAGCGGCGGCAACGCCACTCGTCGCCGCATTCCTCCGACCGTGTCCGTCCGCCTCGGCACGGCGGCTTCCACTGGCCGTTCTGTTTCGTTTTCTTCCCCCATCGGGAGGGAGGCCGTTCGTATTAAAGCTGCTGACCGCACTGACACCTCCTGCGGCGGGGATCAGCCACTCCTAGTAAACGACGCAAGCCCGATGACGTGTGGGACCTCCTTATTAGGGTCCCACGTGTAGGTGAGCCTGTGATTTGGAGGTTAGCGGAGAGGAGGTGGCATTAGTGGGGCCTTAATTAGGGAGTGGCGCAGCGAGCTGTGGTTTGGTTTTCGGGTGGGAAGTAGGGGAAAGAGCCTGTCCGCTCCGCGCACCGACAGGTTGTAACGGCGAGTGACCGTGACAAGTGGGACCACGCGCGGCACCCCGCGCCGCTGAGCGGTGGGACCGTGGACGGGTGCATGCGTCTCCGGTCACGCGATCAGTCACGTCTGCCTCCGGCGTAACATGCCTGTACGCTGTAATGATAAGACCATGACATTGGCAGTTAGGGTTCTTTGGCAGATTAATGCCTGGTTTAGATCAAAAAGTTTTAAATTTTAACACTATAACAATTTTGTTTATATTTAATAATTATTGTTCAACTATGGATTACAGATAAATTATGTAATTAGCTATTTTTATCTATATTTAATATTTCATACATATACTGCAAGATTTGATATGATGAAAAATCTTGAAAAGTTTTTTAAAATTTTGGGGTGAACTAAATAAGTCATAAATTAATGGTTCTGCTTAGATGCTCTCTCATGAACGCAGGGTTTACGTAGAATTCAAATTTGATTACAAACACAAGCGTTCAGTTGTACTCCAACAGTCCAACGAGATGGTTTTAGTTGCACGAAATAATTTGAACTGAATGTCTAAGGCCTTGTTTAGTTCAAAAAAAATTGCAAAATTTTTCAGATTCTCGTCACATCGAATCTCTAGACATGTGCATATAGTATTAAATATAGATGAAAATAAAAATTAATTGCACGGTTTTGTTGGAATTGACGAGACGAATCTTTTGAGCCTAGTTAGTCTATGATTGGACAATACTTGCCAAATACAAACGAAAGTGCTACAGTATCGATCTCCTAAAAAAATTTAGAACTAAACAAAGCCTAACATATCTAATCGAGCTTGGAGTCTGCATGCCTTGATCTGTTGATGTCATTGCCGTCCACTAGTGAGGCCTTATTTAGTCATTGTTCGCCGTTTAGACCGTTTAAACACCGTGTAAACGCTACACAATGATACACCGTTTCCATTTAATCATCTGTTTAGTCCGTTTAATTGACCGTTTAGCCCGTTTAATGGACTGTTTATCCCGAATAATGGCTAAACGGCAGGTGACCGACTGTTTACCGTTTAGCGTTTAGGAAAACATTATATTTAGTTCACATAAATTTTTAAATTTCACTACTATAACATTTTTGCTTTTATTTGAAAATTATTGTCTAATCATAGACTAACTAGGTTCAAAAGAATTGTCTCGCAAATTACAAGTAAAATGTATAATTAGTTATTTTTTTATCTAAGGAGTGTATGCTACGGAAACCAGCTTCCCGTGAAAACTATGGAAACTCGCACGTGGATCGTTAGATCTAGATCCGATGGATATGGCTAATGTGTTAGAGATTAGCAATTAACCCCTCCCACTCATCCCTCCCTAATTTCTCTTTTTGCAAATTAAACCCCAAAAGCCCTCCCGTGGAAACGTCATGTGCCAACATATTGTTCGGCCGGTCAGAGGTAATTTGCTAATGCAAGATCAAAGCTATGGACCAATAAGAGATAAAAGCATCTAGTTTGACAAAGCTAATTCATGGAAGAAGTGAAATTAGTACTTTATCTCAATATTCAAAAGATTGCTTGAGTAATTCCTAGAAGCATGACAAAGCTAATTACGTGAACTCATTTGAGAGCTGCTTGCTGATTTTCTTCTGTAGACCAACAACACACACGTGCTACTGTAATTCCACGGGAGGGCTTCTGGGGTTTGATTTGCAAAAGGAGAGATTAGGGAGGGATGAGTGGGAGGGGTTAATTGCTAATCTCTATCACATTAGTTATATCCATCAAATCTAGATCTAACGATCCACGTGGGAGTTTCTATAGTTTTATACAGAAAGTTGGTTTCCGTAGCATACGTTTCTTTTTATTTATACTTAATACTTCGTGTATGTGCCACAATATTTAATGTCATGGAGAATTTTAAAATTTCGTGATACCGACGATTGTTTTGGAGAAAGATTGCAGCGGCAGAGCCCCCGAGGGGGACCGATGCACTGAGGGCACTCACAATGCAGACTCTATCATGGAGTCTAAAGTTATTTATTACCTCGAACAATGTGGACTTGGAGTCTAAATAAGACTTGGAGTCTTATTTTTTCTACCTCTTTCTTCAATAAATA
>Ga0182004_10000954_pt1 | contig 19878 bp, 15 predicted proteins | sample Sormic07211540_1_FD_120479 | JGI IMG/M metagenome (GOLD analysis project Ga0182004, IMG submission 120479) | Endophyte microbial communities from Sorghum bicolor roots, Mead, Nebraska, USA - 072115-40_1 MetaG | ecosystem: Host-associated > Plants > Roots > Unclassified | place: USA: Nebraska...
ACCTTGGGGTATACCCACGGTAGTAGTTTATCGGTAGACGGTGCGCAAACTACGAACTCGATGGTGACACAAGACACGGACAAGCTTTTTATCCAGGTTCGGCCGCCGAGTTGGCATAATACCTACGTCCTGCGTCTGGTTGTATTGATTTGTGTTGAGAGAATATGATGTCCTAAGGGGGGTCCCTTGCCTCTCCTTATATAGTCCGGAGGGCAGGGTTACAGATCTGGAAGCTGATCCTAGTCGGTTACAATTGCCATAGATAGTTCGATATCAATTCCTATTCTAACCGACTAGAATCCTGCTTGATCTCCACGTCTTGTTTCCTTGCGCGGAACTCCGGGCTGTCGGATCAAACCTTGAGCTTGTCTCGTAATGGGCCAAGCCTCCTGGCCCAAGTCTGGTCGTAAGGGTATAGGGGTTTATACCCCCACAGACCCCTTTAACACCGGTTGGTTATACCAACCGGTGTTAAAGGGTGCTGCTACGTGGCAGCCCTGGTAGGACTCTTTAACACCGGTTGGTATAACCAACAGGTTTTAAAGGGGGGCTTTAGCCCCGGTGCCGTGAATCGGGACTAAAGGGTGGGCCTTTAGTCCTAGAATGGCAGCACCGCCTCGGGAACTGGGGCAACAGGCCCTTTCCGACCGGTGTTAATACTCGAACATGTAGCAGTGTTGACCCGTATGTTTCCCATAGCAACAAATATAAAGTGACTAAGAGGGAGTATGTGGGAATCATTCTTCTCATTGGTCATGGCTACATTAACAAAGCATTGTGTCTTAGCTGGTTCTTCCGGCACAAGGAGGGTCAATTTATAAGGTCTTGTTTAGTTCACCCTAAAAACCAAAAAATTTTCAAGATTCCCCATCACATCGAATCTTACGGCACATGCATAGAGCATTAAATATAGATGAAAATAAAAACTAATTACACAATTTGCCTATAAATCACGAGACGAATCTTTTAAGCCTAGTTACTCTATGATTGGACAATGTTTATCAAATAAAAACGAAAGTTCTACGGTGTCGTTTTCCTAAATTTTTTTGAACTAAACAAGGCCTAAGATCTGTTCCAAAACCAAGTCAGGCAAAACTTTTTTTTGATGAAAACCAACTTTATTATCAACAGCAAGAGGATGTAAGGAGGGCTACAGAGTGCAGATTTATAGGGAGAAGTGCTTCTCTAAGAGAGCACTGAACATGAGCTGCATAAGAACAGGTACGGGTGAAAATAGTAGAGGAATGCAGCTGGGTAAAACTTTGTCTGGCTAGAGTATCAGCAGTACAATTTTGGTCCCTTTTGATCCTATGAACTCTATGTGTAGCCGAGAGGTTGATGAAGGTTTGGGTGTAATATTTGATTCTCCAGTCGGGTGGGTCATCTAGATTGGGATTATTCAGGAAGTTCACCAGCTGTTGGAAGGAATGAAACCTGCTGAAGATCAAGATGCTTAGTCACTGTTGGTGCAAGGGCAAGCGCTGCTGCTTCAGCCATCAGCACTGAAGACGTTCCTTTCATAGCCGCTTTGATGTAGATGGTTTGCACCAGGTGTACCTGATTATTGACAATAAAAATACCAATACCTGCATTTCTAGATAAGTTAGAAGGAAGATGGAATGTAGATGCATCAGTGTAACATCTAATTTCATTCCTGTCAGAGAAGCAGGCAGGTTAGGCTTCAAAGGCTGAACCTTCAAAGGACATCAAGCTTGCCCAAGCATTACCGGATGCAAAAAATAAAAATAAAAAACTTTCCAAACTAATATTTATCTAATTTGAATATATAGTTACTTGACTCTGATATATGTAATTATGCACAGATATGTGAACAAATCATATTACAGTATTCTCAATAAGATCTGACTGTTGGAAACAAAATGACTTCGATTCTCTCTTTCAATAACACAAGTAGCTAGTAACACAAGTTTGTACTATACTGGTCTTATTTTTATAGCTTCATACTAGAAGCTTACACACTTTGCTTGATCTTCACAACCAAGCCCTATCTTCTACTCTCTTCGTTCCAGATTATAAGATGTTTTGGGTTTTCTAGATACATTTCTTTTACCATGTGTGTGTGTGTATATATATATATATATATATATATATATATATATATATATATATATATATATAGTATATCTAAGTATACAGCAAAAGCAATGCATCTAGAAAAGCGAAAACAGCTTATAGCAATATATCTAGAAAAGTAAAAACATCTTATAATTTAGAACGGAGGGAATATATGTCTCAAACTCTCTTCTACACAGGAGAGTTGTTTACCCTTTTATAGAACTTTCAGGTCCCTACTTGCAAGCTAAAAGTAACCTGCTGCTACAGCTAGAAGTAAAAAATCAATTTTGCTCCATTTTCACCCCAGCAGCTTGCTTCTTGCAGTGGTAAACTTAAAGTTGACTCACTCAACTAACAACTAGCTAGTAACTAGCTAGTACAGGAAACTTCAGATCTGATGTCTTCGTTCTCATCCAGGAGCCATCTAGGCTTAAAGATGATCAACGGGCCGGCACGGGCCCGTGCTAGGCACGGCCCGATAAGGCACGGGCCCGTATGGCCCGCGTGCCACCGGGCCGTGCCTCCATAGGCCATCGTGCCTGCCCGACGGCCCAGGCACGGCCCGTGGGCCGATTTTCATGCCGGGCCAGCCCGAAAAGCACGAGGCCCAATAGTGCTTCGGGCCGGCCCATGGCCCGTTATATGAAAAATACCAAATTTAATATAGAATTTAATAAAGCATAAGTAAATCACATTTAATTCGTAGACATTAATATTTCACAATTCACATAACACAATATATTCAAAGATAATATTTCACTTGTCAAAAATTACAAGTTTGACAAGTCACATAACGATACTTCAAGTTTCACAAATTTTCTGATATCGGGCCGACACCGTGCCTGCTGTTAAAAGCGGGCCGTGCCGTGCCGCCCGGCGGGCTGAGGGGTCGGCCCAAGCACGGCCCGTTACGTGCTTTGGGCCGGCCCGAGCCTGGTTAAGATCGGGGCGTGCCATGCTCGGGCCGGGCCAAATGACCGTGCTTTGGGCCGTGCCTTCGGCCCGCGGGCTGATTTAACACTAATATGCCTATATGACAAGAATACAAGATTTTTTTTTGACAATATCAACTTTATTAGATCAGCAGCAGTTTGCTGCAATAAGAGTACAGTTTTTACATAGGGCAGTGAGAACTGCTTTCAGAGGACAGTTCGGTACATGATTCGCATTGGAGCACGCAAAGACAGGCTGAACCTCTGTGACTTTAGAAGCCGAGAAAGCTCTTTTGGCTAAAGTATGAGCTTCTGTAATTGAGCTTTCTATCTATCTTATGGACCGTGGCCAACACCCTATCTCTGTTATTGAAGAAATTTTGGGTGTAAGGCACAATTCTCCAGTCCGGAGACTCATCTGAATTGCTTCTCAGAAGTATATCCGCAAGGGTTTGATTATCTGTGAAAAATCGAACTGGATTGAGATGAAGCGCAGCAGCGATGGATGAGGCTATCGATAGACCTGCAGTTTCGGCCATGAGGACTGATGTACAGTTCCTTATTTGGGCCGAAATATTGAACGTTGTGTTCTGAGAGATGTCTTTGAAAAGGATTCCGATTCCTGCTGTCTCCGGGGTTTCCGGGCTTGCTCCTGGCTTGATAGCTGCATCAGTGAAGCAGACCACTCCTTGATCTTGTATACCTGCAAGATTTAACTGATTTTGGGTTGAACACAAATGCTTTTGAGTTTTTTCGTTGCCATCACCTGTCTGCATCGCCACTTGGTCATATGTGCGTCTGTGCGCCTGGGCTGCAAAATGTACCTGCAAAATAGACCATTCCTTTTGTCTAAAGCGAAGCTCATTTCGAGCTTTCCAAATGAACCAAAGGGTTGTGATGATCATGATCATAATGTTGTCTTGAGTAGACGGGGTTATTAGAGCACTAAGAGCTTCTTGAACTCCTTCCTGTTCACTCGGAAGGGTTGACGTTAACAAAGGAGGGTTTGCTGAGGACCATACTGCCCTGGAGAAGTTGCAATGGAAGAAAAGGTGAGAGTCGTTTTCAGTCATGCCGCAGTAGTCACAATTCCTGCTGATTTTGCTGGAAAGACTTCCAGCTCGTTCACCCGTGGCTAAGCAATTCCGTAACATTTTCCACATGAAAGTCTTGAGAACCGGGGCGATCGTTTTGTTCCTCCAAATCCTGCAGAGAATATTCAGAGTCTGGCTTGAAATACTCCTTGGCCCATTGGTGGGCATTCACACCTGCACTTGGTTATTAAGAAATCTGAAGGCTTCTTTGGCAGTACACTCACCTTTGTTTGAAGGAGTCCAAATGACTGTTATGTTTGAGATTTCTATAGATGCAGCCGTATCAAAGATATTATAGATTAATTCTTTGTTCCAGTTTCTGTTAGGTTCAAGCAAATCAGAGATATAACTTGGAAGCTTGGGAACCCTTAAAGGCAGATTGATGTGATCATGGATCTCTTCCCAGATGGAGCACCAGGGGGAAGACCAAATGCTAGAGTTTTCTTTGTGAATTTGAATTGAACAGTTTTTGATTAAGATATCTTTAACGTGCATAATAGATGACCAGAAGGCTGATTTGCATTGAGAGTTTCCAGCTTTCCAGAAAGAAGTGTTGGGGTGATATTTAGCTTTTAGGATATCCGACAGGAATTGGTTCTTACCTGTAGCTACCTTCCAGGCTGCATTAAGCAGTAAACTTTTGTTCACTGTGTCTAAATCTCTTATTCCAAGTCCACCTTCTTTTTTTGGCCTGCAAATGTCCTTCCATGCCCTTAGATTGAGACCTGCACTTTCATTGTTATCTGGAACTCCCGCCCACCAAAATTTCCTCATGATAGAGTTAATTTTAGCTATAAATTTGTTTGAAAAGAGAATGGTGGACATGTAATAAATAGGAATGGAAGCAAGGACCGAGTTTATGTAAACCAGTCTTCCTGCATGATTAAGTTTTGCTGCCTTTAATTTTGTGAGTTTAGCTCTGAATTTATTTATAATAAAATTGTACGCTTGAGCTCTGTCAGAGTGACGAAAGAGTAAAGGGTGACCTAGATAAATGGAGCTTCGCGACATTTCAGGAACAGGAAAAACCTCCTTTAACTTCTTTAATACTAAAAGGGTCAGAAGATTAATCCTAACACTGACAGATCCAGAAAACAGCTCAGGCCAGGCTTAAGATAGAAAAGAAAAGCTAGGATGAACAGCCCATGAACAGGTCCACAGCCACTTTTCAAATAGCCTTAAAACTTCTAGAAAGAAAAAACACAGTATGGTCAGCCACTTTTCTCTGCAGATATGTCTAAGAATAGTAAATAAAATGCATTCATAAAGTCAAAAGAGGTTGAAGAGACTTGTGAATCAAACAAATGATAGTCTCACTCTCTGTTAACAACTAAGGCTCCTAAAATTTCATAACCCTCTTCCATTCTTGCATTGTTTTACTGTTAAAGATGTTGACATAATGCTTGAATGATGGACAAATGGTTCAGGGAAATGAATATTGCAGACACCAGAACAATTTTATCAAATGTGCCAACTCCAGGTGCAAGATCAATGAAAACATATTGATTTATTTGCATGAGTCAAAGCTAGATATTGGGGAGAAAAAAAGCAGAACTTAGTCACATAGTAATAAAACCACAAGATAAAAACCTGAAAAAAAAAGAGAAACTACCCACATAAGATGAGGAAACGAGGTGTGCATGTTCATAGTGGTGTACAAAATGAAACAGCTGAGTTCAACTCCCCAGCCCTATTTAATCAGTACATCTCACCTTGCCTCATAGAAATCATGACCATTCAGCCAGTTCTTCAGTTGATCTAATAAAGTTAAACATAATAAATATGGATGGGATCCGTAATTTAAGCTCCTTTTTGTTAAGGACAAAATACATGTTACATCATCAGCAACAAGAATTGTGAATAACAATGAGCATTCATAGCTTTAAGACTTGAGTGCTCTGACATGTTAGTGTACAGATGAATGATTTATGTACTTTAAGTATAGATTTAAGTGCTATACACAGTACAAAAAATTAAGACCCAAGTGAAAAATAAGAAAATGCTTAGTTACAGCCTTACGGATCCAATATTCAATTACACAATTAAAAAACTAAGTACAGGTTGAAAAGAATGACCAGTGAGATCAATTATTGGTCAAAACGGTTGACATCATAGAACTCAATATTCTTATATTTCTGGGAAATTATTTCTGCTTGAACTTTCCGAGCTGTGTCTGTTGCACATCCAACAAGGATAAGCACTGAAGTCCCAGCAAATCCCCGGAATGCTGTCAAGTGACTTATCTGTTCAACTACAGATGGTCCAGCAGCTAGCACAGCCAGAAATGCAGATCCCAGGACAGATATGCGACTAAGAACCTGCAATGACATAATTGTATCAGTAAAATATAAGATAAAGGGAGTTGGCAAAGTCACAGACTTATATCCAACCAAGCCGCTATGGACAGAATGTAGGACACTTTGTGTTGCTTTTTAAAATTATCAATTTATTTTAAAAAAATATGGCCAGGTTCCACAATAGTTAAGATATTACAACCAAACACAGTAAAACCATCATTTCCAGGCAATATCTATCATTGTAAAAAACCCATCATTCTCACACAACACTTCCGTAAAATCAGTTAACCTTACATAAACCATTCAGATGCAATACACGAGTTAGTGGGCATGTCAGTTAGATGTCAACATCTTTCAAATCAGCCCGTGGCAATTATCACTGTTCAACAGGGTGGTACTAGGGGGCTTGGACTCTTAAATGCAGCTTACATCACTCTGATCCCAAAGAAGAAAGATGTATTGGCTGCGAAAGACTTTCGCCCTATCAGTTTAGTGCATAGCTTCGGTAAACTACTATCTAAGATTCTTGCTAATCCGCTGGCCCTTTCTTGGACTCGCTGATATCAGTGTTCGCCTAAATGGCCGATTAAACGGCCATTAAACGGTAAACGGTGGCAAACTGTTTTGTTTAGGGGGTAAACGGGAAATTAAACGGTTGACCGTTTAAACGGTCAAAAAACGGGAAAAACGGTCTAAACGACCTAAACAGAATGGTTGTAAACGGTATTAAACGGGCTAAACAGCTGTTTAAACGGCCGTTTAGGCAAACACCTGCTAGTTGAATTTTACATCAACAATTTGTATACTTAAATTTATTATATTTATAAATATGTACACTTGATTTGTTACATGCATAAATATGTATATTTGATTCTTCTAACATGCATAAACATATATACTCTCTCCGTCCCAAATTATAAGTCATTCCAAGAATCATGGAGAGTCAAAGTTTTTCAAGTTTTACCAAATTTATATCGCAAAATAATAACATTTTTTATACCAACCAAGTATCATTAGATTTTTTGTTAATTATATTTTCATAGTGTACCTATTTTATGACATAAATCTTTATGTTTCTCTCTATATTTTTGGTCAAACTTGAAAATGCTTTGACTCTCCAAGATTCTTGGGATGACTTATAATTTGGAACAGAGGGAGTACATACTAAAATAAATGATTTTTTTAGTTGCATAAATATGTATAAATGTTAGAATAATTGGTTTTGCATTAAAAAATATGCATGTTTTTGTAATACTGTGTAAAACCGTTTAGACCGTTTTAATCCATTTAAACACCGTCTAAACCGTTTAAATGCTAAACGAAGGGTGACCGATTGTTTACCGTTTAGTGTTTAGGATAACATGGCTGATATCCACTAATCAGAGTGCTTTTATACAAGGAAGATGCATTCATGATAACGTCATCCTAGTTCAGCAAACAGCTAAGGTGTTACATCGACATAAGGTGCCTAGCCTCTTTCTTAAGTTGGATATTTCAAAAGCTTTTGATTTGGTATCGTGGCCGTTTCTCTTAGAAGTGCTGCAACATTTGGGATTTGGTCTACCGCGACACAATTTGTGGCCAGTCTGTTATCATCATCCTCAACCCGAATCTTAGTGAACGGAGAACCGGGAGAATTTCTACAACATCAGCGAAGTCTTCAACAAGGGGACCCTTTATCCCCCATGCTTTTTATCTTAGTGATGGATGTGCTTAATAGTTTATTTGTGAAGGCAGGCACTGAGGGGCTGTTGCAACCATTATCCCCACGGGTGTCTGGACAAAGACTCTCTTTATGCTGATGATGTTGCCTTATTTATCAAACCACTTGAAGAGGAGCTGCAGATCGCTAAAGATATTCTCAAGGTGTTTGGGGATGCTTCAGGATTGTAAACTAATATTCAGAAAAGCAATACTATTCCCATCAGCTGTGCTGGAGGGTCTTTGGCTGCAATTCCAGATATTCTTCTGGGTACAATCTCAGAGTTTCTGTGCAATTAATTGGGCCTACCTTTATCTCCCCTTGTTAGGATAATTAACCGAATTAATCAAAAAATTCTGCTGATACATTCGAAATAAGAAGCTTCTTAAGAGAGACCTTATGCCATGGATTGAGAAAATCGCTGACAAACTCCCATGGTGGAAGGCGACTCTGTTGAACAGGGCTGGACGGGCCACGTTAGTCTGGTGTGTTCTCTCTGCCATGCCTATTTATTTGTTAACCGCCATCAGTGTCCCGAAATGGTTCATCAAGGCAGTGAACAAAATCAGAAAGGGTTTCTTATGGCAGGGAAAGGAAAAGGCTAATGGAGGTTGTTGTCTTGTGGATGGGAAGAAGGTCATGAGATCGTTGGATCGTGGTGGATTGGGCATCCCCAACTTGGAGGTGATGGCCTGGGCTTTGCAAATTAGGTGGCAGTGGTTTACAAAGACTAAAGCTGATCGCCCTTGGTCTGATCTGGAACTTCCATCACACCCTAACTCGTTAGCTCTATTTACCATTGCAGTCGCTACAGAGGTTGGGAATGGACACAATACACTTTTCTGGACTGATCGGTGGCTGCACGGGTGTTCGGTTGAAAATCTTGCGCCAACTGTCTTTGCTTGTGTCTCTCCAAGAATCCGCAAAAGCCGGAGAGAGAGCCGGACTGTGGCTGAAGCTCTCACCAACGTGGAATGGCCAAGGGACATCCAAGGAGGCCTATCTTGGACTGGTATTAGAGAATTCCTACAGCTATGGGACTGCCTGTTGGGAATTAACTTGACTGACCAAGAGGATTGTCACACATGGAGGCTAGATGCAAGTGGATGCTACTAATCCAAATCGGCCTATGAAGCTTTTTTTCTGTGGAGCTGTAACCTTTAAGCCTTGGCGTAGGTTATGGAAGACTTGGGCCCCGGGCAAATGCAAAATGTTCTTGTGGTTGGCAATCCGTAATAGGTGTTGGATAGCAGATAGGATCGCTAAGAGGGGCCTCTCTCATCTGGATAAATGTCCTCTATGTGATCAAGAAGATGAGACAATACAACATCTGCTAACATCATGTGTGGTGGCAAGACGAGTATGGCTCAAATTATTCACTCCACTGAACCTAGCAGATTCAGTCCCCCAACAAAACGAACTGAGTTTTGCTGACTGTTGGCGCAAGACGATGAGCAGAGTTAGCAAGAAGCACAAGACAGGAGTGAACTCATTAATTATTCTAGGGGCCTGGATTATTTGGAAACATAGGAATGCATGTGTTGTTGAGGGGGCTTCTCCTTCGGTTAGCATGATTTGGAGTGAGCTAAAGAACGAGCACAGCCTCTGGTGCATGGCTGGGGCAAAGAAGCTACAAGGGCTAGGGCTGGTGCTTGCAGACTAGGTCCTTTAGCTAAGGTTGAATTGTGTTTGTTCGCTATGTGTTTAAACCATGACTCTGTGTAATAGCCTCACTCATATCTTGTCCCCGTATGAGTGAGGATCCTGTTGGGGACCCAATCTATTTTTCATCTCTATAATACAATGAAACGCAGCTCTCCTGCGTTTTCAAAAAAAAAGCACATGTCTCTTGCAAAAATTACTTTCAACTACACTTCCTCAAATTTGCAAAAGCACAAACTCCGCTCCATGGGTCAAAAGATTCTTTGGGAAAACAATAATCATTTTCTACTTTATCAGTTTTCCAAACTTGTCAGAGGACCCCACCAACAATTTCCTAGTCCCTACTAGATAGGATTTGTATATCCCAAAAGTTCTTTTTTGTTGAGGGGATCATGTCATAATAAAGTTGCATATAGACAGCTTCCACATTTTACAACAATAAGGTAATTAGTTGAAACATGTGCATCAGAATTGAAGAAAAGCATCTACTTTAATGGAAGTGTAAGAACTCACTGTTTTAATATAAGCAGCTGTACTTTTTCCTGGCCTCACAAGCGGTATCGAAGCACCTTGCCGCTTCAATTGCTCACTAAGATCATCAGGATCCAATTGGAGAAACGTGTAATAATAGTTGAAGAAGGCTATAAGTAATACATTAGTTGGAAGATAGAGAGCACCTACAGCAGAAAATTAAAATTGGGCTCAGTTTGTGAACAAGTAATTCATGAGCTTGGCGTTCTCCTAAAAAATGCAGCAAATTCAATTAACTAGAAATCAAGACAGTTTACCTCCTGGATTAAGGGCTATCGCAGCCTTCTTAAGAAAGTCTAAGCCAGCGAACCGTGCCAAAGTACCAGGCAAAGCCAGTGAAGATGTAGAAAATATGATAGGCATGACACCAGAACTGTTGACCTGCTCATAACCGTATAGAAGTAATTAATACGTCCTTTGGTATTTTACAAGGTTGCACAAAAAGAAGTTAAATCAAGTTGATTATGATGAGTTTGAAAGATAGAACAAAGGCTACGAGCCTAGGAACAAAATAAACATTTTTTTATTGCTGACAAACATGCTATTTATGAGGACCCTAACAGGCTCCAAATCATCGTGGTCAAATCTACAAGAACATTTGAGTGAACTGATCTAGTCCTGTTTCACACATATGGCATCTGTCTTCTCAGATATCATATAGCCCCAACAACAGCTCAGACAGAATTCAGTATGTACAACAATAAAGTATAATATAAACATTAATGTTGAAATGCAAACCTCTAAAATGAAAGCTTATAAGCTCCACTACAAGTTACACCATGCTTGCGAATAACACATAGTTTCAATATGAAGTTTTAGGTCTAATCTTGTTCAGAACAAAAAACATAGCTAACAAATGAAACATATGATGTAAAACTCAAAGCAAATTCACACTTCACCACAAAGTTAATCAAATTTAAGCTGATGATAGTTTGGAAACACTGGTATTTCATATCAGAAGAGCCAAAATTTCAAATGGAAATTCACTTTTAATATGCAAAATATATGGAAAGTCATGTGTCATGATTGGCCGGCAGTATAGGTAGTGGCCTCAGAAGGTTGGACACATGGGCTCCATGTAGGGCCCCCGAGTATCCACTATTCAATTAATTCCTTTTATAATTAGGATCACTGAGATATGACTGCAACTAGATTGGATCGTGCCTAAGATACAATCTAGGTAGTTGGCTTACGGGACAAGTAACCTCCTCCATATATAGAAGGGGGGCAGCTACCAGTAAAGGTTAAGCAAAATCAATGTGATTTCCCTCTTATCTCCTTGCTTTCCCACTCAACCCGTGGTACCATGCCTACCCATGCCCTCTCCGGTTCTCCTAACCTGCCCCCCTCCCCCCTCCATTCTTGCATATCTCTTGATCCTTGTCCGTACTCCGTAACATCATGACTCAAATAAAAAATATATTTAGTATGAAACCTTAAATGGCAGATATGCAGATCGCTGAAGTCCCCCAGTTCGACTGCTGTAACGAGAAGCATAGTTGAGGGGTATTTTGCGCTCAGCTTCCTGAAATCGAAATCCCTGGGCAGTTAGAACAGTTGAAAGAATCTGTAAATATACCGTGAAATGAATATTTGCTTACTTGGACATAGACAATCCCAAGGACTAATAGAAAGAATGACAATATAATTGTGAGAAGTCCAACATAATTCCCATCTTGAAATGCCTGTGCAACTGTCCTCCCGAATGACGCAGGCAAATATGATATTATACTTGTAAATATAAGAAGGGATGTTCCATTTCCAAGTTTCAGATCAGATATTCTTTCACCAATGAAAGTAGTAAAGACCGATCCAAGTGTCAATAATGTCACAGATGTTAGAACCCATTCTGTGCTGAAGTCATTTACATAAGGACGGAGATAAAGAACTTGTCCAATGGCCTAAAAATAAATAATGATATTTTTTACAACCCCACCATATATAAATAAAACAATGAACTTGCATTCAAGGTAAAATAACATCATAAATGACCGCACTGTGCCACAACAAATGGGTACTGACAAGACATGAAGTAAAAAAAACCTGGACAATATCACATTTATTTACAACATGATTTAGAGACAGCATTACAGCACTTCCAAAAACTTACTGACAGGACAAGCAAAATGTTAACTATGTATGCTATAATCTTACTTCTTTTTCTTAATCAAAATACAGGTAACTTTCCAAAGCATATTAATGTTAGCATTTGTAAACAAGCTCCAGCCTCTATCTTTTATGTTATGCCAGCTAGTTTGACCTACTGAAGCTATGTCACACTTGTATAAAAGTTGTAGCATTTTCCCAGGTATAAGTCAGTTTAGTTTTGCATGTAAAAGGTACAGGTCTATGGAGCTTTAGACAGATGAGTTCTGCTCACTGGTGCCAGGCTATCTACAAGGAACTTCAAGCATCGTATAGTGCTCTTGACATTTCAACTTTTCAATCAGTTGCTGGAGTCACCTCACATTTAAAACAAAGCTCAAGGAAGTTTCATTACTGAACCAATATCATAATATACAAAAATCTAAGGTTCTCACTGTTAAGCCATCTTCGCATCAAAAATCCACTTCTCAAATATTTCAAGGAACCTAACCTGAAAAATTGCAAATCCAACAGAAGCATATCTTGTGTACTGAAGAACCTTCTTTCTTCCTGCTTCCCCTTCTTTCCGTTGAAGGTCTTGCAATTTTGGGTAGAGTTGCGCAAGGAGTTGAAACACAATCTGTGCATTGATAAATGGTACAATGCCAAGGGAGCAAATTCCAAGCCGGCCGATACCTCCACCAGAGAAAGAATCTAAAGTGCCCAGCAGGCTGTTCTGGTCAAGGTTCCCAGCAAAAGCTTCTCGGTTGACCCCACCCAGTGGTATATACACACCAAGCCTAGACAAGGCCAAAAAACCAAGGAGCTTCAGGAACTTCCCAGGTAGAGGGCCCTTGAAGAAGTCACCAATGTCAATGGAGCTATCCTCAATTGCAGCTGTTCAAAAGATAAACTACTTGGATTGAGACACATTTTAAACAACAAAGACTGGTTGGCTAAAGAAAGTGGATCCAGAAAATCCATTGCCAGAACTGATCCTAATGTTAAAACTTAAAAACTTGAAAATAGCAGTCAAAGAGGCAGTGCCAAGATGCTAGAGCAGATAAATTTGAAGAAAATTGTAAAATGTAAGCATGATATGAGACACATTATTGATTGGGCAAAAGAATGTTGGTATTTTAAGAAACTTATCACGAACCAGATTCAAATCGATGCAATATATAGGCTCTAACTTTTGTTTTCAAGGGTGATGAGGTTATTTGGGCTTGTCAAGTCCAAACAGATCACCTTTGCTTTAAACTGCACTATTCCCTTAACTAACATGGAAGTATGTTTCTCCTTCATCTATCCATAACTCTAATAGATTATATGATTTTGCAACACTTCAACACAAGTAGCATAGCACCACTGTTTTGCTTCACTAAGATTCACTTCAAAATTTACTACTCGCTCTGTCCCAAAATAACTGATGTTTTAGGATTGTCTTAGGTCAAACCATTTTAAGTTTGACTAAATTTATAGAAAAGAACGTCAATATTTATGACACCAAACATATATAATATGAAAAATATATTTCGTGGTAAATCTAATAACACTTAGTTGGTATGTTTTGTATAAATTTGGTCAAACTTGAAATGCTTTGACTTAGGACAAACATAAAACATCAGTTATTTTGGGTTGCGGGAGTACTATTATACTCCCTCTATCCCTAAATATCTGTCCCTAAATATCTGTCGTTTTCGCTTCCTGAGAAACAACTTTGACTAAATATACATTCAAAAATATTAATATTTATGGTACATAATTAGTATTGTTGGAAAGATCTTTGAATCTAAATTTTTTAATAAATTTATTTGGACATACAAATGTTGCACATATTTTGTACAAATCGAGTTAAAGCACACCAACGGCGATAGTTATTTAGGGACGGAGGGAGTATAAGCTAATGAAGCATACCACTAAACCTAACTAACTTGTGCGGTAGCATAGCATTATTGCACAACCCATCAAAACCGTTCCTAGTGTTAGTCCTGATAAAAGTGAAGGAAATAGCTCTGAATTGGCAACCTGCTGCTCCTCGGCCATAGGACGCCTTCTCCCTCCTGGCACCCCCGCCGCTGGAGCTCCCAAACACCGGCGCCAGGATACCGAAGAAGTTAGACAGGGGAGACCGCGACGGAGAATCAGACCCCTCCTCGTACAGCCCCAGAGGGTCGAAGCCCGGGCCGGCCGTCTCCAGCGTACACCTGCACGAGGACAGCACACAGAAGGAACCTAACCAAAAACCCAACAAGAGGACGCAACAACGGAGATGTGCTTGATCTGCTGGGATTTCGGTACCTGGGGGAGCAGGCCAGTGGGGCTCGCCTTCCTCTGGCTGTAGCAGTGGCGATGCGGCGCCTGAGGGGATAGAAGTGAGCGGCTACGGGGCGCGGCCGGAGGGGAGAGGAGAGAGGTGGAGGTGCCCGCGCCGAGGCGGGGAGCCCTCGCCAGCATTGCGGCGGGGTCGCCGTGGCGGTGGCCATGGAGGCACGGCGTCGGGAGTGGACGGAGGCAGAGAACGATGAGTGGTTTTGGGAGGTGATAATAATAACAAGCGAGAGGGAGAAATGGTGAGGGGACGTCGCGGCCTCGCTGGGGTGTGCCGACAGGGGTGGGCCTCTAGCAGGCCTATTTAGTTCTGTGGCCCATTTCATCTAGGCCTTTTTTTAAACGGAATCGGCAGAAGAGCTGCGAGGAGCCTAGACACTATACAAGTAAAAAACTAGTAAAAATATACAAGATGTACAAGCCAAGTCAAAGCTCCAAACATCTCAAACTCATCAAGTGTGCAATAATAAACTAGAGATGTGTTTTTGCTCTCGCCATTGCCCATAAACTCGCCCCATCTTTGATTTTCTAGAGAAGCTGCAAAGATGCAGATTCTTTGTGCTCAAAAATTTTTGTATTTCTTTCTTTTCACACCTCCCAACAAACAAGAATTATGATGGAGCATAATCCTTGTCTAGCCACGAAAGGCGTGTGATCCAAGTTGTTCCACCAAGTTTGCACCGAGTCGCCTAGCTCCTAGGCGGTAGGTTGCAGCTGCTCGTTACCTAGCCATATTGTAATGCTCTCCCAGATACGCCTAGTGTAGCGGCACTCTTGGAACAGATGGACACATGTCTCTTGGCTGCATCTGCATAAGGGGCACACACCATTATTCGTCCATCGTCACGCTTGTAGCCTATCAGCGGTCTAATTTTTTTTTGGATTACGAGCCATGCAAAAAATTGCATTTTGGTGGTGCCCAAACTTTCGAGATCAGATGCTTGAAGTTTGTTAGCGTTGCTCCAATGAACTGCGCTTAACAAGCCAATCCTGTTGTGAATTTTCCATCTGGCTTAAATTTCAGGTAATGTTATCCTCCATGTTTGATTGTAGCTAGATGTGATTGAGTGTGCTCCAAAGCTTGACATACTCCATGAAGTGCTAGGAGGTGAAGCCCACACATCGCAAGTCTATGTCCTTAATCCATGTTTTGTTGTGCAAGACCTTGCTAATTGTCTTGTTTTTGTTTTTTGAAATGCGGAAGATGTTTGGCGCTATATCTTGGGGCCTTTTACCTTGGAGCCAGGTGCTACTCTTGAAGGGTGCTCTCGAGCCGTCGCAAACTGTGATTGATGTTGCTGCAACAAACAAGAGCCTATCAGTTGTGTCACATGACATGTTAGGGTTGTTTGTCACCCTTCCATCTCCCTCCCATTCTTTCCACAACCATCTAAGGCACAATGCTCTTGCAAATTTTCCAAGATGAATCCCTAGGCCTTCAGATTTAGTTGGTCTTGTATAATGGCCAATTCAATTTATATTTCCCCCTAGTTAGCTTCTCGGATCCTGACCAGAGGAAGCTCTTCCTAAGGTTATCACTTTCCTTCAGTGTGGCTTTAGGAGCTCTTAGCGATGTGAGGCAGTACATAGCTTGTGAGGTGAGAACCGCTTTGACCAAGGTGGACCTTCCCGCATGATTAATATTCTTGTCATTCCAAACCCCTATACCCTTATGGCCTGACATGGGCCACACCATCAGAGATGGCCTGGCCCATAAGATGAAGACATGCGGCGCACGACGCTGGCGCTGTAGGCTACAAAAAGATATTATACCAAATAGGATACTTTATTTATAACTCTATCCCTTCATAGTATATAAGGAGGGGCAGAGGTCCCCTAGAGGACATGTCATTTGAGATCGACATCTCATCATACAAAATAATACAATTATATGCGGCCGAACCTAGATAAATCCCTGTGTTTGGCTTGCATCACTATCTAGTTCATGGCTTACACACTTGTCTGCCGACAATCTACTATCTTAGGAATACCCCTAGGTAGACTGTCGACCATATTTGGTCGACAGTGGCATGCCACGTAGAGGGTGTGTATGCAGCTTCCTAGGCGAACTAGATGGGAATTCTCTTCATCGGCATCGGCTATGAAAACTCGCTTCTGACCACCTATCGCGTTAGAATAATGATCGCTGTAAAGAATAGTACTACGACAATCGCGACCATTGTCATGACAACAAGTCGAAAAGCTCAAGGGACAGACAATTTCGTTGCCGCCGACCAAGATTTCTATCCAAAGATAAGTATACTTCTAATATTTATATCTAATACAATTTTTGGCATGGTGTTTCTCCATAATGTTCTCAAACAACTTTTTGCTTAATGGTTAGCCGACCAGTTCTTTCTCCTACTTGAGTTTCCTAGAACCAGCACTATCTTCGACTCCTCCCCAGACTTGCATGAGATCCACCCTCTGCATTATGGGTGGTTGGCAGTAGCTCTCTAGCAAGGCTAGTAATCATACGTGTGCCTAGGCTTCGTGCCTCACGCTTCAGATTGTTGGTCAGACTAGAGCTGGTGAAACTCTAGGATGAATTAACTACTCATGCTAACTTTAATATAAAAAAAGTTAACAATAGAGTTTTTGCTTAAAGTTATGACCGCATATTATACCAGTGTTGATTTTTTTTCAGAGTTCATTTGTACATCATGTACTACCTATTCTCCATATTTATTTTTCAAGAGCTTGACTAACGCTCGAACTAGTCAGAACACTGCTATAACTGCTCACGTAAGGTTCTTGCTGGTCGAAGACAACAAGAACTCAAGCCTCACTAGTCAAAGAAACTTAAGCCTCATTGGAACCACATATGTTCGGTGTTTGGAGATTCCCTCGACCACTACTTGTGCATACTCGGAGACTTCCTCGACCACCGAGCACGTTTACGTTCCCAACCACACTCGGGACTTGTCGACCACTCCCTACATTGTGCTCAGGGACTGCCCCGACCACTCTCTGACCTTGGACTGCTCTCCTTAGTTACATATGAACTAGACTCATATACAATTGAGAGGCGCTTTTTATTTTTAAGACCTTGCTACAAGGCTTATACTTCACCTTCCAGCAAGCTTGGGGACTACATTGGTATGATGCACCTGACGATGCATCTCAGTATTACAATTTCTAAGCAACCTTTTTTAGACCCTAGCACCACGTGCCTACGTCACCTACTACCAAGCTCGGGGACTAAGTGGGCACACTTTACCAGGAAAGAAATCTTTTTCTTTTTTCTTAAGAGCACCATGCATTATTCAGACAACCTGCTTCTCTAGTGTCAATAGTGGTCGACTGATGTCTGAACTAGTCAGAACACTAGCACAACTACTGAGGTAACGTTTTTGCTAGTCAAAGACAATAAGAACTCAAGCCCCACTAGTTGGAGAAGCTCAAGATGGCATGTTGTATCACAATACATGGAGATCGAGGACTAGTCGTGGGGGTATAAACCCCCTATACCATCATAGCTTGACATGGACCACACCATCAGAGGTGGCCCGACCCACAAGATGAAGACATGTAGCGCATGATGCTGGTCGGCGTGCACCGCAAGGCTACAAGAAAATATTATACCAAATAGGTTACTTTACTTATAACTCCGTCCCTTCATATTATATAAGGAGGGGCAGAGGTCCCCTAAAGGATAGGTCATTTGAGATCAACATCTCATAATACAGAATAATACAATCGGACGCAGGACGTAGGTATTACACTCTAACCTGTATAAATCTTTATGTTTGTCTTTTGTCACCATCTAGTTCGTGGCTTGTGCACCTGTCTACCAATAATCTACTACCTTGGATATACCTCTAGGTAGAGTGTCTACCATATTTCATCAACACTCATTGCTTTGTCGAACAAGAGGCTAGAAATCAACCCTTCGCAATATGGTGTTTGTTAGAGGCAGCCCCACGTATTTTGTCGGGAAGTGTGCTCGTCTTGCAGGGTAGTCGTGTAGGACCTCATCAAGGTTGACACGTTGACATCTTATGGGAATGACAAACAACTTTAGAAAATTTATTTGGAGCCCTGACACTTCATAGAATTTGGAATATCAGCAAGCGCAATGACAACCTTCTTATATGGCTTAACAAAGACAGCTATGTCGTCCGCATATATGGATGTACGCATGACAGTTTGTTTTCTCTTGAATTTTGCTAAGTGTCCTTCCATTGCAAGGTCAAGGATTTGTTGCAGTGGGTCAATGGCGATGACAAATAGTAGAGGCGAAAGTGGATCACCTTGGCGATGACAAATATATGGGTCGATGGCGATGATAAAGGCACTCTGGCTCCTGCGCCAGACACATTGCCAAGACCTTTGAAATAATCTTCGTGAAGGAGTGTATTAGGCTTATAGGCCTAAAGTCCAAGACCGACTCAGCCCCGTCCTTTTTTTGGAATTAGCACCACATTTGCTATGTTGAGTATAGATAAACTGGAGGTGCATAGTCGGTGGAAAGCGAATGGTTGCGTTCATTACATCCTCTTTGACAATCTCCCAACATTCTTTGAAAAAAGGCCTGTGAAGCCATCTAGACCAGGTGCTTTGTTAGAAGACCTTTGATCTATGGCACTCTTGATCTTAGATTCCATAAAATCACCAACAAGCAAATCTAGACTATGGCCTTGTTTAGTTCGAAAAAAATTTAGGAAATTGACATTGTAGCACTTTCGTTTGTATTTGACAAATATTGTTCAATCATGGACTAACTAAGCTCAAAAGATTCGTCTCGTCAATTTTGACCAAACTGTGTAATTAGTTTTTATTTTCGTCTATATTTAATACTCCATACATGCGTCTAAAAATTCGATGTGACGGGAAATATGAAAAAATTTGCAAATTTTTTTGGGAACTAAACAAGGCCTATGTTGCAAAATTTGCAATCTCTCCCAATTTAAATCAGCATGTCTTTATGGTGGACGCCTCATATTATTTTGGAAATGATCCTAGACCACCGTCACTTTTCATCATGTGAAACCTCCCAGCCTTGCCCATTCTACAACCTTTGAATGTGGTTCTTTCTTCTTCTTTTTTTTTTTTTGCGAACAGCCGGAGCTTGTATTAATCATGTGCAGGATTACAATCGAGATCAACCGTGCCTTGTAAACCTGGTGGAATTATATGCCACATTTCCACCGGGTTTTCACGAGACA
>Ga0182004_10000955_pt1 | contig 19878 bp, 27 predicted proteins | sample Sormic07211540_1_FD_120479 | JGI IMG/M metagenome (GOLD analysis project Ga0182004, IMG submission 120479) | Endophyte microbial communities from Sorghum bicolor roots, Mead, Nebraska, USA - 072115-40_1 MetaG | ecosystem: Host-associated > Plants > Roots > Unclassified | place: USA: Nebraska...
GGATTTCCGATTAGAGCATGTTCCTCGATTGCATAATGAGGAGGCTAATCGGTTGGCTCAGCATGCCTCGGGATATCAACCCATATTTAACACGTTATCGGCAATCGGTGCCGATGATTGGAGAAAGGAGATCATTGATTATTTAAAAGATCCATCCAAAAAGGTTGAGAGGCGTGTTAGGTTTCAAGCTACTAAGCACGTACTCCTTGGGGATGAGCTTTATTATCGAACGATAGATGGAGTTCTTCTCAAATGCTTAGGTGATGATGAGGCTAAAAGTTTGATGGGAGAAATCCATGAAGGAGTATGTGGAGCACATCAGTCGGCTTTTAAGATGAAATGGATGATTAGGAGAAACGGATATTATTGGCCTACCATACTCGAAGATTGCTTTAAATATTTCAAAGGATGTCAAGGATGTCAAAAGTTTGGCAATGTTCAAAGGGCACCCGCATCGGCTATGAATCCTATTATTAAACCTTGGCCGTTCTGGGGATGGGCTATTGATTTGATCGGCCAGATTTACCCGCCATCAAGCAAAGGGCATAAGTTCATCTTGAAGCCATTCCTTTGAAGAAAGTTACATCGGCTAATATGATTGATTTTGTGAAAGAGCATATTGTATACCGATTTGGTATTCCTCAAACAATCACTACCGATCAGAGTACTATGTTTACATCGGGTGAGTTTGATGAATTTGCAATCGGTATGGGAATTAAAGTGTTAAATTCTTCTCCTTATTATGCTCAAGCCAATGGGCAGGCTGAGGCATCTAACAAAGGAATTATTAAACTTATCAAACAAAATATTGAAGAAAATCCTAGGAGGTGGCATACATTGTTGAATGAAGCTTTATGGTCATATTGGATGGCTTGTCATGGGTCGACCAAAGTTTCACCTTATCGGTTGGTGTATGGGCACGATGCAGTACTACCATGGGAAATTAAGACTGGGTCTAGGCGACTATCTTTCCAGGATCAGTTCACTGCCGATGACTGTGCTACTTTGATGAAAGATGAGTTAGATGATTTAGCAGGGCATTGGCTTAAAGCTTTGATAAGTATTGAAGAAAATAAAAAGAGAGTTGCTAAGTGGTAATGATAAAAAGGTAAAGGCTAAGGAGTTTGCCGATGGAGATTTGGTATGGAAACTAATATTACCGATTGGGACTAAAAGTTCAAAGTTTGGCAAGTGGTCTCCCAATTGAGAAGGTCCTTATCGGATAAATCGGTCTGCTCTTGGTAATGCCTATATTCTGGAAACTCTCAAAGGAGTTGAATTTCCCAGAGCATTGAATGGAAAATATTTAAAGAGGTATTACCCAAGCATATGGGTCGATGCATAAAAGTTTAAGTGCCATATAACACTCCTGTCGGCTAGATTAAAATGTATCTGGGACTAAGTACGATGTTTCAAAAGGGATGCCGATAACAATCCTATCAGCTAGACCAAAATAATTAGAAGTTTCTGAAGGCATAGCAAAACACGCCGCCGATGAAGAGCTTATACATTCAGTAGAGCTTGAATCGCTGATATGGCGCGCAGGCGAATTTGGTTGGCTTCTTCTATCTCCTTGATGTCTTCATCGGCAGAACCCTCCACTGGCTTCAGCTTCTTCATCTGCAATGCCTTGTGGGCTTGGATGTTTCGCTCCTGTTCGAGGGTCTTGATCATTTCGGGCAGCTGATTTTCTTCTTGCTGAGCTTGGGAAAGAGCCTCTTCTACTTGCTTAAGCTCGGCCAACAGGGTTTCCCTTTTTGCCAATAGGTCAGAAATCTTTTGTCTCAGCGTCTCTCCTGAGGATTTTAGGATGCCGATGCTCTTGTGTTTCTCATCGGCAAGGTGCTTCACTTTCATTACCTCCTCCGAGAGCTGGGCATGAGTGGCTCTATCAGCAAGACGTTGGGTAGCCTTTTGATACTGAAGCTGCCGGCTCTCTAGGTGTGCAGCCTGAAAAAGAGTCTCTTTGGCATCGGCAGGAATCTGACCTCTGAGAGCTTTGAATAGAGCTTTTGCTGGATCAGAGTCGTTGACTAATTGAGCTGTATCCTGATGAAGCAGGGCCAGCAGATCCTCCAAGATTAGCTCTGATTTCTGCCGATGAAATCCCTACTGCTTGAGAAGAGCTTGCTTCCTCGCCTTCATCATCAGAAATTTCAATAGCAAAAGAGAACAAGCTGTTCGGAGAGTCTAGTTCCTGGAAAAGAAAATAAAATAAGTTATTTGATGATCAAGTACTAGTGATGATAAAAATTGAGATCAGGTGACTTACTTGTTTTAGGGCAATTTCTCGCCTCTGGCTAGCTGAGGCCGATGGTACCACAGGTTGATCGGTTGGAGTTGCCGATGGAATGATGTCAGCTAAAAAATATATGATGAGTGTTACAAGTTAAAAGAAAAAAAAACCATCGGCAAATAATCTTATGGACAGAACCTTACCTTGAGGAGGTGCAGTGCTTGTCTGGATTGAAGAGACTGCCGACGATATGATTGATCCCATTGGATCGGCGGTCTTCTCAAGTACATCGGCTGATATCTCTTCTGGTCGAGGTACTTCTTGTGGCTGGGGTGGAGATGGCGCTTGCCGTGTCTGAACTTCTCGCGAAGAAGGAGATGATTCCACATGAATCGACGACCTTGGAGGAGGAGGAGGAGGCGATGCTGTCCTTTGGTGTTTTGCTTGTGACTTGGTACTCTTGGGGCCTTTTCTCTTGACTTGGCCAGACTGGGGGCATCGGCACTTGTCCTGGTCCTTGCCGATTTGCTAGTTTGCTGATATGGTTACAAAAGTTTCATAAGCACAAATGTGACAGAGTATTGATAGAATTTTAATTGAGACGATAAAGGTTACCGATGAAGTTCCCATAGTAGCCGATGTATCCTGAAAAGGTCGTGTGAGTATGGAATGGAATCAGTGTCAATTGAAGAAATCAGGGGTTTACCTTAAAAGCTTGTGCCAGAGTAGTGGCAGCCACCGATGGGGATGTCTTTACTCGTCTGGTAGTAATCTTCTTGAAACGCACGTTTCTATGCATTAGAGCTGCCAAGGTTGGTGCGTTGTTACCGATAAGGGAGATCGGGCCTGATGGAAGGAGTTCGATCGGCTTTCCGCTCCTGCTGACTGTTGGTGGTGTATCGTCAACCTGTTTAAAAGAGAGAAAGTGAGTTACCGATAGGAATAATAGTAATAAAAGAAGATTGAAGCATCGGTTAAAAACTTACAGTGTTCTCGGGGACTTTGTACTTGGGGTCGATCATGCCACGGTATGTGAGGGCCGATCTGCAGAACATGTGCTCTTTCCACTCCTCCCACAACTGTTTGTATGCTTGAGTAATGAAGAGAGCTGGGATCCAAGCCGATAGATCGACGTCTGTATCGGCATTTGGTGGAAGTTGAGCTATTCTGATCCACTCGAGACCGTTGGTTATGGTCTCCCTTGGTTTCACCACATCGGCATAGCATAGTGCGATCCGCAGCTGTACAAAGGCTAGTTGGCGAGCTAGTGCTGATGGGTTGTAGAACTCATAGGTCAGGTTGGAGGCTTTCTCGCTGCCAAAGAAGTTCACTGGTATGGCTCTCGGAGTGATAATTGCCATCATCAGATCATGGTCCTTATTAATAGCATCATCAAAGGGGTGGAAAGTAAGCGGAAATCTGGTTTCCGGATCCTCATAAGGCATCCATGCCCACCGATCTTTGGCCAGACCATCATAGAGAGTCTGAAAGAATCGGCTGACCTGGCCCTCATTGCCACCGGTACCAGGTAAAACTATGGCAGCTTCACCATAGTTCAGAGGGGAGCGAGTTGCCGATTCTTCTTCATCCAACTCATGATCTTCGGCTATGTCTCTTGGAAAACGCTGTGCAAAAAGGTCGAATCCAAGGCATTTATGCATATGGACACTGAGCCACATATTGACAAACCACCAAGGTCCTCCAAAGTTGCCGATGGGTTGGCTTAGCAGGAGTTTCTTAGCTACCTCGTGAAGGAGGTGATAAACAAAACCGAGAAGGTATCGGCCAAGAGGAAATCGGCCACCATTGGCCAGTCTTTCTGCTGCCGATAAATAAACAGAGGTTGGTCCTGCCAATCAGCCACAGAATACAAACTTATCCAGCCACATGTTCAAGAAAATGGCTTGTTCTCTTTTCCCGACAGGTCCTGTTTTTCGATACTTCTGAATGTACCCAGACCAACCGCCGATACTGCGAGTCTCTACTTTAGAACTGGGCTTATTATCAAACAGAAGAATATTATCGGCAGTTGATATGTCTAAGCCGGTAAGCATGAGTACGTCGGCAAGAGTAGGTGAAGCAGGGTCGTGGCCGAATACAAAGGCGTTGAGTGTGTCTGACCAAAAATACGAGGCAGCTATCAGCAGCGACTCGTTCCTCTCCATATTGGCAATAGATAATCTGATGCATTGGTCTAATTTCCACTCACCCCATTGGACTTCATTTGAATGGCTGACTCTCAGGAACCAGTCTTTCCATCCCTTGGTAGGACTGGGCCAGGAACGAAAAGCATCTTTCCATAGATCTAAGGAGAAGTTCTCGGCTCTAAAGGGGATTCTGTTTGTCTCTGCGTTTACCAGATCGGTAGGATCTGGGTTTCCTAAAGGACCGAGGCAATGGAAGTGAGGCTGATCGGTAGGGATCGCGATCTTATCGGCTAATTCCTAAAGGGTTTAAAGATTGGAAGAACAAAAAAAAGAGAAGAAGAAAAAAAAGTACTCAGTAAATAGATTTGCAGATGAACAGGAGTACAGTAAAAGTATAAAAGAAGGATGGTAGGTTGCCCTCAGGGACGACGAAGTTGATGGCCATCTCTTCTCGGGGAGAAGAAGGAATCGAGGACTCGAAATATTGATGAAGGGGATCCTTGCTGGAGTTCTTGAAGTTATCAAGCAATGCCACCGCTAGAAAAGTGGGTATGAGGCTGTAGAATGACACGATGGAAGAAGAGTACCAGAGAAGGAAGTATTTGTAGGACAAGGAGGGCAGGGGCAAATTTGATTTATCTCTTTGCCGCATCCGTGAAATCCGAGGGTATTCAGGTGGATATAGTAACTGTTCGCACAATAATTAAGGGATTGTGCAGGTGACTTGACAGCAAGCGGTCATGATTATGGAGATATTTTACTGTGCGAGATCTCCTGGTCGGTTCATCGGCAGTTTTGTCTAACGGAAATGTTGCCGATGACAGTATTCTGGAGAGATTTGGTTCGAAAAGTTGCGAAGTTCGAGGAACCTACGGGAAGATCAGGCTGAGGTTGTTCAGATTTGGTGATTGATTACCAAATTGGGGAGAAGTAATTGAGAAAAGGCGTCATTACTGAGTAGAATTTCAGAGCATTAATAATGTTATACTCCGAAATTGGGGGCATGTGTTGACACCGTTTTTGGACACGTATCTTTGAGCGTACGCCTGGAGTTAATGAGGTGTAGATCGGCAGGTGGAGGAGTAGTGACTAATCTGCAGGAGAGTTGCCGATGAGGGTTTATGCCGATGGAAAAGCAGCCGAATACAACTAAGTCCAAGAGTGGTGATACGTTCATACCGATGGCCAATGCTGATGGTTGCCGATGGCTGTGAAGGGCAGTCTGGCGATGACTCTGAAGAAAAGCGCAGGGGTTGCCGATTGACTCAGGATGGGGTACCAATTGGTCGTAGAGGATAATTTAGTGTTTTCCTTGGGTATTAGAGTTCGTTTTGTATACAGGTTCCGTTTGATTTGGAATTCGAGTCCTAGTCGTGTCTGGCTGTAGCTCTTTGGACAGGGTATATATGTAGACCCTAGGGCAATGTAATGAGACATCTATCAATTAATCAAACACAAGTTTTTACTCATATTCCAGCATCTACTTTTTCAACGACTTCGTCATATTTTCTTTTTACTATGAGTTCTTAAGGATTCTTCGAGCCAATCTCAACGAATTCTCGAGTTCCGCATGAGCACCTCTTGGCCATGACATCCGGCGCATCGCTGTTGTCGGGACCAAAGTGTTCGAGTTACCACCTTTGTCGATTATAAGGTCAAATCGGCTGGCATGTCTTAACGTTTGAATCGGGTATTAGCCCTTTGTGTTTGCAGATCAGCTTTTGCACCAACAACTGTTGTGGGAATGATCAAACTATGGCACTGTATCAGACTAAGTGTGTGTGTTATTTTAAAACTATGATGCTTCCGCTACTCTTGAACTTGGTTTGTAATAACTTTAAGTGAACTCCGATGTAATCGCTGAATGTCGTGAATGGAATGTAACTATGGATGGTGATCGCTGGACTTATTATAATCTTGGCTGCATGTATGCATTGTGGATTGAAATCCTTCAAGATTTCACAGACTACCGGGATTATATGGGCTTAAGCTTGATGGTTCGACTGTGCAAATGGTCACTATTAGGTTTAATCTCTTATAATTTGGGCGGTTCTGTTACAGCCGCCACCTCGAGGCAAGAAGATAGTACTGACCCAGGAGTGTCTTGTCGACAATAGAGGGCCCCGTGACGCTCAACACAACATCAACGAGCATCGACGCTGCAAACACGATGATTTTGAGGAACGGGGCTACAGCGCCCACCGTGGCGGATGCTACAACAGCGATGAGGATCGGATGGCTCCAAAGCCTCTGGGCCCTCGAGTCTTCAGCAGAGCGATTCGCAGTACGCCGCTGCCAAGCTCGTTCCGACCCCAACCAACATTGCCAAATACAACGGCGAAACCAAGCCAGAGCTGTGGCTGGTGGATTTCGACTAGCATGCCAGCTGGGAGGCGCTCGAGGGGACGATCGAGCCATCATCTGGCAGCTTCCACTGTTCCTCTCTAACACTGCTCGTTGGTGGCTTGAGGAACTCTCAGCCAACCAAATCATGACTGGACCGACCTGGTCCGGGTGTTCAAGGGAAACTTGAAGGGGACTTACATCCACCCTGGCAATTTGTGGAACCTCAGCAAGTGCAAGCAAAAATCTGGAGAATCTCTCTGAGAGTACGCTCGACGCTTCTCCAAGCAGCGCACAGAGCTCCCGTACATCCCTGACAATGATGTTATTCTGGCATTTGTCTCACACACCACTTGTAAGGATTTGGTGCGGGAATTAGGGCGGAATCATCCGCATACCGTCGATGAGCTGATGGACTTAGTGGCGAACTACGCCGCCGGCAAGGAGGCGGTTGGCGCCTTCTTTAGCCACGAGAACGACAAAGGGAAAGTCCTAGCCAACAACAAGGGCCCTAGCGGGGGGCCCAAAAAGAGCAACACGAAGAAGAAGAAAACACAGCAAAACAAGCGTGAGACCCTCGACGACGATTTCGTCACTGTGGTCGAGCACAAGAAGCCTCGAGGCCCCCCTAAGGGGGCCATCTTCGACAAGATGCTCAAGGAGCCCTACCCTTACCACAAGGGAGGGGCCAACCACAAGCTCGAAGATTGCTGCATGCTGAAGAAGTACTTCGATAGCCTAGGGCTGAAGAAGAACAACCATAGGAATAACAAAAGCGACGACAAGGGCGGAAGCAAAGATGATGAAGGGTTCACCACCGTCCACGATTGCTACATGATCTATGGCGGACCCTCGACGCAACTCACCTCATGACAGTGCAAGAGGGAGTGCCGGGAGGTCTTCATGGCAAGGATGGCATTGCCGTAGTACCTCAACTGGTCGAGCACCCCCATCACCTTCAATCGCGACGACCACCCCGATAGGGTCATCGCCCCTGACGTCTACACGCTTGTCGTCGACCCCATCATCATCAACGCTCGACTCTCGAAAGTATTGATGGATGGCAGCAGCAGCCTCAACATAATTTACCTCGAGACTCTCGACCTCCTAGGCATCGAGAGAGCACAGCTCCAACCCAACGCGGGTGGCTTCCACGGCATCATGCCGGGGAAGAAAGCTCTGTCGATAGGTCGAATCGACCTACAAGTCTATTTTGGCACAGCAGCCAACTTCAGGAAGGAGACCCTCACTTTCGAGGTGGTGGGTTTTCGAGGCACCTATCACGCCATCATCGGATGCTCAGGATACGCCAAGTTCATGGCGGTCCCCATCTACACCTACCTCAAGCTAAAAATGCCCGGGCCCAAGGGAGTTATCACCATGAGCTCCTCTTACGAGCACGCTTATGAATGCGAAGTCGAGTGCGTCGAGTATCGGGAGGCGGTTGAGAACACCACTGAGCTCGCCTCGAGGCTCGAGGCCCTCGCTACTGAGGCTCTAGAGCCAAAGCGTCATGCAGGCAGCTTCGAGCCGGCAGAAGGCACAAAGAAGGTCCCGCTCGACCCCGACAACTCCGACAGCAAGGTGCTGACGATCAGCTTCGACCTCGACCCCAAATAGGAGGCCGTGCTCGTCAACTTTCTCCATGCAAACGCCGACATGTTTGCATGGAGTCCCTCGGATATGCCTAGCATACCGAGGGAAGTCACCGAGCACTCCTTGGAGATCCGAGCTAGTTCCAAACTAGTGAAGCAACGACTGCGCCTCTTTGATGAGAAGAAGCGCAAGATCATTGGTGAGGAGGTCCACAAGCTTTTGATGGCTGGATTCATCAAGGAGGTTCATCATCCTGACTGGTTAGCAAATCCTGTGTTAGTTAAGAAAAAGAATGGGAAAATGAGGATGTGTGTAGATTATACCAGTTTAAATAAAGCATGTCCGAAAGTTCCATTTCCTTTACCACACATTGATCAAATTGTCGATTCTACAGCGGGATGCGAAACCCTTTCGTTCCTTGATGCTTATTTTGGCTACCATCAAATAAAAATGAAAGAGTCTAACCAGCTCGCGACCTCTTTCATCACACCTTTTGGAATGTACTATTATGTGACCATGCCCTTTGGGCTTCGAAACACTAGGGCAACATACCAACAGTGCATGCTCCATGTTTTTGGGGAGCACATAGGGTCGACGGTCGAGGCATATGTCGATGACATCATCGTCAAGTCAAAGAGGCAAGGCGACCTGATTCAGGACCTCGAGATCGCATTTGGCTGCCTGCGCGCTAACAATATCAAGCTCAACCCCAAAAACTGTGTCTTTGTTGTGCCTCGAGGCATGCTTTTAGGATACATAGTCTCCCAGCGCGGCATTGAGGCCAACCCTGAGAGTGTCTTGGCCATCACCAAGATGGGGCCGATTCGAGACGTCGAGGGCATACAAAAAGTGATGGGCTGTTTGGCGGCACTCAGCCATTTCATCTCACGGCTAGGGGAAAAAGCGCTGCCACTATACCGGCTCCTAAAGAAAGCTGAGCGCTTTGCATGGACTGTCAAGGCTGAGGAAGCTCTCGACAAACTTAAGAGGATGTTGACCACCGCTCTGATCCTAGTACCCCCTCGACCCGCAAAACCTCTGCTCCTTTATGTTGCGGCAACGACCTAGGTCGTTAGCGTAGCTGTAGTGGTTGAAAGGCCAGAAGAGCGGCATACGGTTCATGTTCAGCGGTCGGTCTACTTCATCAGCAAGGTGCTCTCAGAAACAAAGGTACGATACCCCTGGATTCAAAAACTAATCTATGCTATGATTCTCGCCCGATGCAAGCTGCAGCACTACTTTCTCGGCCATCCAATCATGGTGGTCTCGTCCTTTCCACTGGGTGAGATCATCCAGAAACGAGAGGCCACCGGGAGAATCGCCAAATGGTTGGTCGAGCTCATGGGGAAGGCCCTCCCCTATGCGCCTCGCAAAGCCATCAAATCCCAACCACTAGCGGACTTCATCATGGAATGGACAGACATCTAGCTCCCCCTTGCTCAGGTCTAGGTGGAGTTCTGGACAATGTACTTCAACGAGTCACTCATGAAGAAGGGGGCTGGGGTAGGCTTGCTATTCATCTCACCTCTTGGCGTCCACATGAGGTACGTGATCCGAATACATTTTGTGGCATCTAACAATGTCACGGAGTACGAGGCCCTCGTCAACGGGTTAAGGATCGCTATCAAACTCGGGGTCCGACGCCTCGGCGTCTGAGGCGATTCTCAGCTAGTCATCGACCAAGTCATGAAAGCCTCAAGCTGTCACGACCAAAAAATGGAGGCTTACTACAAGGAAGTACGCTAGCTTGAAGACAAGTTCCACAGTCTTGAGCTCATCCACATCGCACGATGGTTCAATGAAGCGGCTGACGAGCTTGCCAAGATTGCATCCACTCAAGGCACTATCCCACTAGACACGTTCTCAAGGGATCTGCTCGAGCCATCTGTCAACCTCAGTGTGGGAGCTAGCATTGAGGCCCCAGCTCCCGAGCCCGTTGATGCGGTCGAGGCTCTACTAGCAGCGGCGGAGGTGATTGAGGTCGAGCAACCCTCTCGACACCCCAACCAACCATTTGATTGGCGTACGCCCTTCCTCAACTGCTTGACGCAAGGCGAGCTACCAGAAGATCGAACTGAGGCCCATTGTATCCCTCGATGGGCCAAATCATACGTAATATACGGCGAAAACAAAGAGCTGTACCGGCGAAGCCCGATGGGGATCTTGCACCGCTGCATCACCATGGAGGAAGGACGGAAGCTCCTTGAGGATCTGCACTTGTGGCTTGCGGCCACCACACGGCTCCCAGAACCCTCGTTGGCAACGCCTTTCGACAAGGCTTCTACTAGCCAACGGCTGTCGCTAACGCCATTGAGCTTGTTTGTTCGTGCGATGGGTGCCAATTCTACGCCAAGCAGACCCACCTCCTAGCTCACGATCAACAAATGATTCCCATCACATGGCCGTTCACAGTATGGGGCCTCGACCTCGTGGGCCCTCTCCAAAAGGCGGTAGGCGGGTATACCTATCGGCTGGTGGCCATCGACAAATTCTCAAAATGGATGGAGGCTCGGCCCATCATGAACATTCACTCCGAGCAGGCCGTCCTCTTCTTCACCGACATAATCCACCGGTTTGGGATACCCAACATCATCATCACCGACAATGGCACACAATTCAATGGCAAAAAGTTCTTGGACATCTATGATCGGCATCACATCCGTGTGAACTAGTCTGCAGTAGCTCACCCTCGAACTAACGGCTAGGTCGAGCGTCCCAACGGCATGATTTTACAAGGAGTCAAGCCTAGAATCTACAACTAGCTGAAGAAATACGGCAAGAAATGGGTCGAGGAACTCTCTTAAGTCCAGTGGAGCTTAAGAACGATGCCAAGTAGAGCCACAGAGTTCACCCCTTTTTTTATGGTCTATGGCTTCGAGGTCGTGCTTCCAATAGACCTTGAGTATGGGTCGCCTCGACTAAAAGCATACAACAAGCAGATGAACAAGGAGACTCGAGAGAACATGGTTGACCAACTCGAGGAAGCTCAAGACATGGACCTCCTCAACTCAGCAAGGTACCAGTAGAAGCTTCGACGTTACCACGACAAGCATGTGTGCAGAAGGGACCTGAATGTAGGCGACCTCGTCCTACATCGACGACAAAGCAATCAAGGACGCCACAAGATAACCCCACCTTGTGAGGGTTTATACGTGGTGGCTGATGTCATGAAGCCTGGGACGTACAAGCTTGTGGATGAAAAGGGGGCAGTCTTCACCAACGCATGGAACATTGAACAGCTACGTCGCTTCTACCCATATAGCTTCAAGGCTTTATATTTCATACACATCTTGTACCATCGAGGCTTTGTGAATGAATATTTGAATGAATGAAAGTACTTTTTCAAGTAATACACAATGTTACCATTAAATCTTGACATTAGGAGGAAGTCTCGACTATGACCCATCAAAGTCGAAACTCCCTTGGGGGCTAGCAGGGGGAACCCCACAGGCTCCTAAAATATCGAACGTTTTTTCAAAAAGCTCGGTGTTATCTTTTGCTGGTTAAGCCCTAAGGAAATCCCACACGATCGAGTAGTAAAGAGACCTTGAGCCCCTTAAGGGCTGAGGGACATTGAGCCTGAGAATCCCTATGCCTCTGGGCTATGGCAATCGAGGTCATTTTTGATAAAAGATCGATCGAGGAACACGAACTTAGGCGGCAATGCAATAAGGGAAAACTCGAGCATAAAAATATCAAGTATCTATAGAAACCATGAGTTTTGAGTTTGCTTAGGCCACAATGCTGTTCAAAGGTAAACACTAAATACATTACATTAGGTCTAGATACCCAAATTAGTCTCACAAGCCTTGGTCATCATTCCCTCCATCTTTACCCTTGTCTTCTGCCTTCGCACCGGCCTCTAGAGGAAGCACCTCCGGCTCGAGCAGACGACAACCATAGCTTGCTTCACCCCAATGTGGAGTGTGTCCCGCACTCAGTCCCTCACAGCAGCACCTAGGTACCACAGCTGGTCAACCAGAGTGCCTCCCCCACCTCATTTGCAGGCTTGAGCTCCCAAGAGGTCGAGAGGTCGCTGATTGCTATTCTCAGCCGACCAGTCAATGTGACCTCCCCCTCGAGTTGTGCCCTAAGAGACTGGGATGGCTAGCAGATCGTTCTTAAGCCCTGCAGAGATCGAAATAAGGAATCAGATGATAGAAAACGAGCATCGCAAGAACAAAATAAACATAAGGGCGTAGAAAACCTACCACGGATCTTCTCCTCGAGAGTCATGTTCTCACCAAGCAACTCAGTGTTAGCCTTCTTGATCTTCTGGTAAGAGCGGGCCAGCTCCGTCCTCTCGACCCGTAGGTCCTCGATCAGCTTGCCCGACTGTAGGATGGCGTCTTCTTTCTCCCTCAGTGCTTTCTTTATACGGTCGATGTCATCAGAAAGGCTACAAGAGCGAGCCTGTTCTACCTCGAGGTCCTCACTGGCCTTCTTCTTGACCTCCTCTACGGCACCTTGGGCAATTTCGCTCTTCAGGAGCTCCCCCTTTAGCCTAGCATAGTTGCTTCAGGCAGCGGCAAGGTCTGACTCTACAAGCCTCTTCCCCTTGTCTAGGTCGATGGCCTCACCCTTGTACCGCACTGCTTCTTCCCGAGCCTTAGCGGCTGCTTCCTCGAACAAGGCGGCCTGCTCCCTCGATTGTGGCCTCGTCTTGGGCCTTCTCCGCGGCCTCCTTGGTGACGCTGTCATCCTCCTCTGCCTGATAGATCTTCCCATTCAGACTGGACAAGGTCTTCCAAGCTTCGGTCAGAGCGGCCTCCTTCTTCTGCTTCTCCTCCTCAGCCGTGGTAAGCTAAATATGTACCTTAAGAAGCTTCTCCTGCGACTCGAGGAGCTGGTCCTGAAGAAGGGGGACCTACTCCCAGCCACCCTTAGTTGTGTGAATAAAGCTACACTTTAGCTAGGAGGTTTCTTTCAGATCCTGCAAAGGAATGCGAGGTGGTAGGTGCACCAGTAGAACAAAAAAATCGAAACAACATGGAACAGTAATGTCCTTACAAAGAAGGCCTGGCCCAGGCCGTTGTTGACGATATCCGACATCAACCCCAGGACATGCTTCATCAAGAGGCGGAGCTCCTCAAGGTGTTCCCACTTCTTGGCCTCCTTGCTATCATCCATCACGATGTTTGGCTCCTTTGGGGATGTGGAGCACCAAAGGTGGGTCCTCCCATGGCCCCAGTGCTCAAGCTCTTCCTTGGTGTTCTCCTTTATCCCCCGAATGAGCTATTCCACCACCTCAAGCGAGGCCCCATGGCACAGGAATTGGTCGGCGAGGGAAGGGAACCGCCCGCCCTTGTGGACAGTAGCCCAAGTCCCAGCCTCGTCTGCCTCGCCGCCACCAAAGGTCCCGCCCACGTCCTCCCTGCCAGCGCTAGATGTCTCGGACACGTCCTCCCATGGCCGCCGACCCTCTAGATATCCAGGAGAAATCCCCTCAATGCCATAAAGGGTCCTCCTGATCTCTGAGCTCAGGTCCACAGGCATGCGCATGCCGAGCGCCAACGCCACGACGCCATCCTTCCGACGTGGCTCGACCGAGATAGTAGGAACACCCCCCGGGACGAAGCCATGGGGGAGTCGCGGGGCCATAGATGGGCAACTCTTCCTCCCCTGTCTCGAGCCTCTGCTCTTCCTCGAGCCTCTGTCCTTCCTCGAGCTGCTCTTGCTGTTGTAGTTGCTGCTCCTACAGCTCCTGCTGCCGCTACTACTCCAGCTGCTCCTCTAGCTGCTGCCGCCACTGCTGCTGCTGTAGTTGCAGCTCCTACAGCTCTTGCTGCCGCTGCTACTCTAGCTACTCCTCCAACTACTGTTGCCGCCGCCACTGCTCCTGCAGCTCCTCCTGCTGCTACTCTAGCTGATGCTTTTTCTCCTCCTCCTCTTCCTTCCTCCTCTGCTCCTCCTCGTTCTTCTTCTCCTCCTCCTCGATAGCATGTACCCTAGTGGGCCACTACGTCCGCCCCTTGACTCGAGGGATCTCGGCCCCTTTGTCTACGATCTAGTCACCCGTCGATCGTGGGCCATCCCCGGACTCACCACTGATAGTGATCGGGTCGCCCTCTTCGCCAAGCTTGGGCGACTCGGGGGCTCCCTCGTGGGCTTGAGGACGCGGCACGCCATCGTGACCGGGGGGTGGCAGGTCGCTCGTCGAGACATGGCCTACCTCCGATGCTCGAGGCGGGACCTCATCGCAACCAGTGGGTGGCCTTGAGTCAGAAGAGCCTACATACACCCCAAAGAACACGTCAGCCATGAGGAGTCCCTACGCTGGGCAAAACCAACACGAAACACAAGAAAGAAGCCAATCACATACCCGATGCCTTGGAGCTCGCTCCTACCTTAGCCTCTTGGCGGTCGAGGGTTGGACCTGCTCCAGCTGCCTCTTCAGCATGAACAGAGGAAAAAATGACGCAGGCCGATTAATGCCAACAAACGATGAACCAACACAGGCAGCGTCATGGTCTAAAGATCTTACCCCATAGGAAGGATGGTCGTCCTCCCAATCCCCTGACCGTCCAGCCTCAAGCCACCGCGTGTCGGGGCCCTTAGCTACTCCAAGACAGGAGCGGGCCTTGACTCCACTCTCCCTTCTTGATGGCCCTCAGGACTTGCACTCCTCCGATGTCCTCCTCCTTGGCTCGAGGCCACTGCAGCGGCACGGCCCCAAGTCAGCGGCCCTGTCCCAGAGGTCTTGACCCAATGATCCGGGCTGGACGCTTAGGGAGGTCGAGGAGGAAGGACAGGCCAACCCTGGGTGGTGGCAGGGGGCGTGTCGGCGCGCGAGCGATGAGGAAACGCCTCCTTTTGGCGCCCATCATGGTCTCCGCCTTGCGGCCCCTTGGAAGCCCGCGCACGCGACGAAGAAACGTCAGTCTGCGGTAGACCCTGTAGGACCTATCGAGGCGAGCCGCCATTCCCTCAGAATCCACGTCTCCATCATCATCATCATCGTCATCCTCATCAGGGGAGTCCTCCTCGAGCCTCCCCTCATGCGTCGCCTTGGCTCGGTGCTCCTCGAGCGCCTGCCGCTCGAGGTTCTTCCTCTTCTCTTCCTTCCACTCTGCATCTTGCACAGACTTGTGCTTCTCGGCAGAGGCGCGCCTTTTCTCACGCTCAGCATCATCCTCCTTCACCGGAGGCTTCAAAGACCGAGCATCAATCACGCCATGGCAAAACAAACACAAATCTCAGGAAAATCGTAAAGGAAACAACAAAACCAAAAACAAGAGGCAAGTAGCAATGACTCGAGGGGCTTACCAAGTCAGAGTAGCCTTCATCAGGCTTCATGGGGAAGCTATTCACGTGCTCCGGCTCAAAGTCACCTGAGACGGCCGCCCTTATCCTGGCAGCGACCTCCTCGGCTAGGAGCGCCTCGTTTGGCATCCGGCACACCTCGAGGTCCCGCAATGGAGCACGGGGACCCATCTCGTCCATCCTCAGTGGTCGATACATCAACGGTAGTACACATCGATGGTGGACCACCGAGAGGACAAGGGTGGCAGTCAAACCCTCCTCGCGCAGACACCTTAGAGCCTTGAGAAGGGGGCAGAGCCGAGCCTGGTGAGTCTTGATGACGCCGTAATTCCAATTGTCGGGGCGCTCATTGATCAGCCACCCAGTGTAGGCGAGGAAGAGGCTGTCATCATTGCGGAGATAGAACCACTAAGAGTCCCACTGGGCATGGTTGGATGTTAGCCTAGTGGGGATGTACTATCGAGGCTCATCTATGTGCCCCGTCTTCTAGACCAGGTTGAGGCAGCCGGCCCGCACCGGCTTCCTAACCCCAGCAGTCCTGCCAGGGGCACGGAACAGCTCACCTCGGAAGAGATGGAGCCACAGGTCCCAGTGCGGCATCACTCCCAGATAGCCCTCACACACCGCGGCAAAGATCACCGCGGCGGAGATGGCGTTGGGAGAGAAGTGGTGTAGCTCGACGCCGTAGTGGTGAAGAAGCACCCTCATGAAGCGGCTCCGAGGAGATCTGAGCCCATGGTGGTGGAATTTGATGAAGGAAACGACATAGACCTCTGGTGGGTTTGGTTCCTGGTGCTCCACCGGTGACGCGATCTACTCGGGCCGCGTCGAGGAAGTAAGGGGGCGCAGGAGCCCCTCCTTCTCCAAGTCCGTCAACCGGCGCTCCGTCACGATCGACGGGCGCCACTCGTCAGCAGCAATGAGACTCACCAGCATCGTCCTGAGCAGCGAAAGGCGACTCTACCTCGACATGTCTCTCCTCTCAAGAACTCATTTTGCCTCAAGTGTGCAGGAAGATGCAGGGAGAGCAAGGGCGAAGGCGATGGTGGAATGCAGATGGGACAATAGCCGCATGGAGCCCCGAATTTTATAGGCACCCCGTAACGGATGGATCCAACAATCATGGTAACCCCCTCAATAAATGCACCACATAACAGTCCTATTTTTCTCTGGCAGGACGTTACGGATTCTGCCAACGGAATAGTGCTGCAACGGCTACCTCATAAAAAGGCGTGCCCAACGGGTAGGAAAACAACCGTTGCGGCCCTTCCTTCATTCGCAAGGTGAGTTTGGCGCGTGCCACCGTAGAAACCTCGAGGGAGCGTACAGTAGCCCCCGGCTGGGTTCGACTGTCGCCCTCGAGTACACGAGTCAGGGACCCCTAGTGGGAGGTCGAAACGAGGCATGCCTCAAGGACCCGCTGGGAGTATCCAAGCAAAGGCAAGGAGGTCGAGAAGAATCCCCACGGAGGGAGGTGTCAAGCTGCTAGACTCTATCGAACAAGACTAGTATCCTCAACCACACTAGCCTAGCTTTAACGAGAACACCTCCGGGCTGCAGCTGACCCCATCGAACGGGGCACAGGTTCTCGCTTGGATTACTTGATAAAAGCTCATCAAGGATGACGATGCTTGCTTCATTGGGGGTACATCGCACTCCTCACCCCAAAAGGGGACACTAGCAAACGAAGCTCGGGGGCTCCCCCCAAAAAATTAATGCACCTCAGCTAGAATGGAAGTCGTGGACACTTAGACCCTAAAAAGAAATAATAGCCCTCGAAGGAGTCTATGACTCCTCCAAGGCCTCGGGAGCTACCCCCGTGGGGGTCGCTCACGCGACCCCCACGGAGATACGACCATCAATGAAACCCCTACACGAGGACAAGTTCTCAAACAAGGGCTCGGGGGCTACTGTCGAGGGTGTCAATAAGAGGTACCCCAACAAACATTTATAACGGAAAGATCCAAAGACAAATCGAGGATCAGGCTCGACAATCCGGTGCAGACGCAGGTTCACCAAAGCCGCAGCTCGACCCACAGTGTAATATTGACCCTAGCCTTGAATACGGAAATATGGTCGAGCGAATGATCTAGGGCCCGATAGCTAGGGTCTGTCGGTTACAGACAGGGCATCGAACGAATCAGCGGGCCTCGAGCGCAAAAGTGTTCCCCCACCGCCTGTCACGGATATGGAAGCTAGGGCATTTAATGCGGCTGACATGCTCCCACCTAACCCGATAGTCACAGGAAGCATGATAGGGGAACGCGTACTTGTCAAATCCACACTTTTTCCAGCTTTATCCTCAAGATTGGAGAAAGGTACAAACTGGCACAGTACAGCAGGCGTAATATCCCATCAAGACACCCCTCGAGACGTTAAGGTCAGCGCTCCTGCGTAATGAAGCCGCCTATGCCACTGGACCCTCGAGCATGCACGCCCCTTCCTGTGGAAGGATTGAGCGATAGAAGTCAGCGCTCCAACCACTCTAGACATGTCGACAGTCGCGACGTACGAGTGTGCTCATGCCCAAGCCAATACCGGATGGTATGTAGGAGATAAGCTTGGGAAATGTACGCGCCATCATCACCAAAGTACCCTGTAACAAGACGGCTTGAGGCCACACCGGTATGGAGGTCATGAGTAGGTCAGCACCATACCCCTATCGAGGCCTACTCAAACACCTATCCCCTATAACCTAGGCCTCCCCTTGGAACTATAAAAGGGGACACTAAGGGCAAGGTACGCAGAAGACGATTGATACACCACCACAACCAGCTAGGACTTAGAACCCCTAGATGGTCCACTTGTATTTGCCCCTATACAAGCACTTAGGTGCAAGATAATACACACTCTCCCCCCCCCGCTGGACATAGGGCCCTCCTTTGTTTGAACCATGATAAACCCTTGTGTCATTCTTGCATAACCATCCACAAAAGGGAGCAAGCATACAAATTCACTCGTTGGTGTTACCCCCGTGGTCAAAACACTAACATTTGGTGATTGTCTATTTCTGTAGGGGGTACTGGAATAATAACAAAAGAAGGTCCACATGTCAGATTTACATAGAGAGAAGACCAGAACGTCAACTCAGGAACAATCTAGAAGACTCCAGGAGCGACCACCTAAAACCTGTGCCCACTTATAAGCTGGCTAGGACCCGGCGCCCCTACTAGGTGGGTGTTGACGGTCCTTAAGTACCAAATTTAATCATCAAATAAATAAAGAAAAGGATCCAAATGCAATCAACACCCAGACTTAGGGTTTTATCTGACATAATTCCACGAGTTTTGGTGTTTGTCTCTTTCTGGAGGGGGTTAAAAAGAAATATGGAGGAAAGGCCCACACGTTGGGTTTACAAAGAGATACAAACGTGTGCTGCAACTTTCTATCATCTAGAAGACTCCAGAAGCCATGGGAATGAACGGGGGGCCAAGCGGGCCCGCGGGCAGGGCGCCCGCCCTCCCCTTAGGGCGCCCACCCTATTGTCTCAGCCAATCGGGCCCCGCCTCGTGGATTATGCTACACCGATCTAAGGGATTAAGGAAAACCGTGCGATTAAGTTCGGTTTGATCCGATGGCCCACGTTCATTTGGAAAGGCTATATAAGCAGGCCCCCTAGCCCCTAGAGGAGGCGTACTCATTCTCAAACCCTAATTCATTCATTCATCCAAGGAGGATAGTCTCTGATCAAGCCCTAGAGCCACCACATCAACTAGATCTCTAGTTTAGCATAGCTACATAGGATTAGAACTAGAAGGAGTCAATCTTCGATTGGTTTCCAGATCTGTCAAGAGGATTATTTGTAATTCCTCTATTGTTCTTCATTGTTCTTTATGAATATGACTTTGTTCTATTTCAATATATTGATTATGACTTTGCTCTACTTGATTATATTTGCAATTATACCATTCTTAGTTTATCATGGTTATATACTTGGCTTAGTTAGATTGGAATTATATACATGTTTAGGATCATATAGCGTTTATCCATCGGGTCCATGGGTAAATGATAAGTATTGTGTAGGCATGGTGCCTATAGCGTATTTATCTGCAATTGTACCCTATATGCCGGATCGCTGGTAGTTCACGGTGGTGACAGCTCCATTGATACTTATATAGTCCCCCTCCCGTGTATAGGGCAGGCAGAGCAACATTATTACAGGGGAGTGACTGCTATGTTTCTCATCTTCCTTGATAATATCACTATGCATGGGCATAGTCCTGTCTCGCAATGATTGCCAAGTATAATTGCACTAACTTTGATATGCTAGACTTTATAGTTAAGAATAACTTA
>Ga0182004_10000956_pt1 | contig 19869 bp, 18 predicted proteins | sample Sormic07211540_1_FD_120479 | JGI IMG/M metagenome (GOLD analysis project Ga0182004, IMG submission 120479) | Endophyte microbial communities from Sorghum bicolor roots, Mead, Nebraska, USA - 072115-40_1 MetaG | ecosystem: Host-associated > Plants > Roots > Unclassified | place: USA: Nebraska...
AATAAAATTTTTTGTTTTTTCCACCCCTTTTTTTTTCCCAATTTTTTTTTTTTTTTATATTACCCTCCCCCCCCCCCCCCCCTCTCCTCCTCAAAACAGGTCACAAAAAAAGGTAGAAGCTTCACCCTTTTGCAACATGCGCAAGATCATAATTGACACGTACAAGATGGGTCATATTTCCCACGCATGTCGAACAAATATAACTCCAAAATGTTCCAGACCACACTAGCAAAAGCTCATACTGTACAAAGAAGCATGAAGCCAATTTCTAAGCATGTTGATTGTATGATAGCCAGGCCATTGCAATTTCGTCTACCATTAGTTAGGTAAAGCGGTTTGACGCTATTGTACACTTATATTCCTGTTTATCCAGACACTTAAAATAGACATGTATAATAATACGTATCAAACTGAATGTGTTGTAATTGTTTCTTGTATTTATGCTTCTCTGTACTTTAACTATGAAATGCCGAAACAAACATGCCACATCCATGTAAATCCATAGCTAAATCACCCATATAATCCTCAGGATATTTACATGACCGTGTGCGGATGGCGCGCGCCCTACTACTAGTACGAGAGTACGAGACGAGGGAATTAATAATGGCAAGAAATCATGGAGTCGTGACATAGGTAACATGGATACACCCCATTAAAGTGTTTGCCTTATCAAGAGTGCTTAGAAAAGTTTGTGATGCTTCTTACGTAGGTTTAAGGAGCAACGACACACATAATTCCACAATATACTCTTGTTGAAAGTACGTGGTGTGATGAACACTACACATCACGCATGAATTCTCCACCGCTACACACCAATCAACAAAATCGAGTTATTGAACGAAAGAACAACATCCTAATCACACTAACATGAGCTATTCTAGATGACTATGAGACACTACAAATGTTTTATGTGGAAGCAATCAACATGTCGCGCCATGCCTCCAATGGTGTCTATTTTCATCTACTACTAGAAAAGATATAATATGGACTTCTTATTCGGAGGAAGCCCAGTATCATCTATTTTTTTTTAGATTTTGGTGGTAAATGCTACATTCTCAATAAGAAAAAGGCTTGTTAAGTTTGAAAGAATATGTGATGTTGGATTTCTCCTAACTAATATAATGACAACTTAGCTAGGTGAAATTAGAGTGAAAGTAAGACTTAGATGTGAGTTTTTTTTATCAAAACATTATTTTTTGAAATAGCTTCATGAGTGAAGCTTCTTTTTTATACTCTCACAGAAGAATAGGGAGAGGTGAAATTTGAAAAAAAATAGTTTATCCTAATTTTATCTTCCACATGTCAGTCTCAATATGCATGGCAAGAGGAGAGACGTGCTGGGGCTTGCAGCCGCTGGTGGGGCGCAGGCGACAGGACGTGGCCTTGGAGGCTCTCCCACACTGGAGGGCTTGAAGATCGATAGCGCTTTGGCCTTGGAAAGGAACATGAAAAAAAAGGTATAGGAGGAAAAGAAAAAGAGAGGATAGTGTAGTCATTTTATTCCATGTGAAGCTATTTTACTAAATGGAATTAAAAAACAGCTCAATTTTACCGAAAAAGCTACTCGTAAAGTTAAAATAAAAAATGGCTTCACTATTGAAGTTGACTATGCCAAATGGGGCCTTAGAGTACAAATAACGGTGTAGTGCCAAAAATAGTTGTAGCCGCCTATTTATTTTCTTGCTAGAAAATTAAAACCTCTTATAATTTAGAATGGAATGGATGTGTTCTCTACTAATATATGTCCGGCGTACTCATGTGAATGGCTCTTAAAAAAAGAATGGAATGGATATATTGGATAGTTCTCTTATAACTTTGCTTTATTTCCTTGGCAAGCCAAACAAAAAAGTCTTGGAGTGAAATAATGTACATCCCCAACTCGCAATGAGTCCCCTGTGCCAACTTCTACCTCTAATTAATTTGTATCTATCTGGCTATAGCTTGTCAAACTAATAATTGACTCTATTCACTTATCTTATAACTATATCTTTTCTACTAATAAATAATATTTTTTCTCACACTAAATCGATGAGCAGTATTTTTAGTCTGACGAGAATCAAGTAACCGGGTGCCGGGGCGCATATGTGCGTCGTCAGCCTGCACTACTGTGCTTTCATCCATTCACCCGCCTATCAAACATGCGGCTGCATCAGCCATCAGCCGGTGGAAGTGGTGGAACCCCGTGGAAGCGTCTGGTTTCTTCCTGCGCGGCTCCCGTAGGCGTAGCGGCGTCGCGTCGGCGTGCACGTCGGTGACGGTGCCTTCTGGAGCGCTCGCCGCTCGGCACGGCATTGCATGGACGCGTGTGGTGGCGTGCCGGAGATCTATATGCGGCCGCGGTAGGAGGAGAGCGGAGAGGCTAAGGCAGCACAAAAAACTCAAAACTTTATAAAATTTCTCATCATGTTGAATCTTACGGCACATGTATAGAATATTAAATATAGATTAAAAAATAACTAAGGCCTTGTTTAATTCCAAAATTTTTTGCAAAATTTACACTGTAGCACTTTCGTTTGTATTTGACAAATATTGTCCAATAATGGACTAACTAGACTCAAAAGATTCGTCTCGTCAATTTCGATCAAACTGTGCAATTAGTTTTTATTTTCGTCTATATTTAATACTCCATACATGCATCTAAAGATTCGATGCGATAGAGAATCTGAAAAATTTTGCAAAACTTCTTAGGAACTAAACAAGGCCTAACTACATTACCTGTAAATCACGATACAAATCTTTTAAGTTTAGTTACGCTGTGATTAGATAATGTTTGTCAAATAAAAACGAAAATATTACGGTATCAAAATACAAAAAGTTTTTGAATATAAAGCAGGCCTAATAAGCACGGACAGCGTGGAGCCGCGGGGCCTGCCGGTGGAATGCATGATTGAGGCAGGGTGTGGGACGCGGGGGATTGACGTGGGCGACGGATTCGCTCCGCCGCCGGATTCTGTCGCACAAGCTGCTGCTTGGTCCAGGAAAATGAACTCGTGGAACTTGACAGCGGGCCGAGATCCAAAACATCAATCAAAACATATATATATGTAAGTTAAATCTAAACTAAATTAGATTATGACTTCAGTCATTAGCACTAAACCATATCGTTTATGCGCTTAACTCATTAAAGTACATTTCCAACCCACCATTTCACCGACACTTCATGCTATTGTTCATATTTAGCCATAAACAAAAGCAAAAATAAATAGATAGAATAAAAAATCATTGTAAACTTTATTATTTACAGCCAAAACAGATCAGCCCACTTTAATAGGGTCCAAACTAAACTAGCCCAACAGCCTTCTCAACCTAGGCCATGTTTAGTTCCAAAAAATTTTGCAAACTATAAATAGTAGCACTTTCGTTTGTATTTGACAAATATTATCCAATCATGAACCAATTAGGTTCAAAAGATTCGTCTCGTCAATTCCGACCAAACTGTGTAATTAGTTTTTATTTTCGCCTATATTTAATACTCTATGCATACATTTAAAGATTTGATGTGACGGGGAATCTAAAAAATTTTGCAAAATTTTTTGGGAACTAAACAATACCCTATTTCAATCCAAACTGATACAGTCTAAAATTAAAATCAAATTAAAAAAACGGGTTTAACTCGAACCATTGTCAGGTTGTCCCGTCCGTGCTGTTCGACCCATTCCAATCCGTTCTTACGCGGGTCCCACAACTACGTCCCAATCAACCATAGCCGGCTCGCCACGTCCCCCACATCCCCGGATATATAAACCGGCTGAAAGCAAAACCCACTCATCAGCTGAAGCCACAGAACCAGCGCGATAAAACTTTGTGGCGATCAAGGAGCCCACAGCCCAGCACAGAGCCAAGCCTCGATCCCGCGCAGAGAGCGAGAGCTTCGGCGAGGATGGTTGTTGGTGAGGCGGCCGCCGCCGCCGGCAACGAGATGAGCCTGTCCAACATGGTGCTGGGCTTCTACGAGGAGGCCGAGAAGGAGAGGTGGCCGCCGGAGGACGCCACCGCTGCCGCTACTACCGCCGGCGATGGCGGCAGCGACGACGACGATGACGAAGGATCAAGCCCCAGCGGCGGGCGCGCCCAGAGCGCGGCGTTCTGGCGGGAGCAGCGGTCGCGTTAGTGTCTCCGTAGCCGTGACGTGACAGATGCGTGCGTACGTGTAGGCAGCGCTGGCCAAGACGAGCTCCGCGGAGAGCCGGATCCAAGCGGACACGGAGGAGGCCGTCAGGCAGATGCGCGCCACGCCCGGCGGCGTCTGCTCCTGCGCGACCCGCGCGGCCGCAGCCGCGGGAGGCTGCCGGGGCTGCGCGCTCCGCTTCCTCGCCGACCGGCTGCGCGACGCCGGGTACAACAGCGCCGTCTGCAGGTCCAAGTGGTCCCGCACTCCCGAAATCCCCTCAGGTAAAACTAGTCGCTCTGAAAATTTTCTGTGCACGGTGGCAGAACGAACGCAAAAAATGTCTGGAGTCCAAATCGTGAAACCGAACGTGCATGTGGCCAACTTTTTGGCCAGATCGTATTCTTGCTGCGCCTTAATTTTTCAGCTATATAGGCTGCAAGTGGAATGGTCCATCTGTTCTTTTTTGTCCGGTTACAAAAAAAAAGAAAAAAAAGTCGTGCGTGATGTGTAATGGCACGACTGTTCATAATTAAACTCGCATGTATATCGCACATGGCCTGGCCATCGCCAACCACACCACGTCTGGTGAGTGCACACGGTTTTCTGAATTTCTACACGCGTTCGTGTGCGCAGGGGAGCACAGCTACGTGGACGTGGTGGTGCCGACGAGGAGGAGCGGCAAGGCGGTGCGCGTGGTGATCGAGCCCAGCTTCCGCGCCGAGTTCGAGATGGCGCGGGGCGGCGCGGAGTACAGGGCGCTGGTGGCCGCGCTGCCGGACCTGTTCGTGGGCCGCTCGGAGAAGCTGCGGGCCGTCGTCAGGGTCATGTGCGACGCGGCCAGGCAGTGCGCGCGCGAGAGCGGCATGCACATGGCGCCCTGGAGGAAGCACCGGTACATGGAGGCCAAGTGGCTCGGCACGCCGGAGCGCGTCGTCGCGCCGGGCGGCACCGGCACCGGAGCTGGAGGGGCGGCGGTGGCCATCAGGGTCGGCTCGCCCGAGAAGCAGACCAGGTCCAGGGTCAGGGCGTCCATGCTCACGCTCGACTTCGGCGGCCGGACCGCGGTGGAGGTCGTGTGATCAGTACTCATCATCACCGATGATGATGAATCCATGCAATACAATGATGAGAGAACAAGTATTATTTTTCCCAGTTTCTAACGACGATGGATGGATGTGTGGGATGAGTGTAACTTCTCCCGGTTTAAGGAGGTGTCACAGCGGGAGGACCTGATACGATGATGTAGATACAGATAGTGCGGCCGTGGGATAGGCGACCAAAGAAAAGATACGATGATAGTCAGCGGTGCATCTAGGATTTCAATCATGGTGGTATGGACAAAGATGATATAATTCATTAATATGGACATAATATAATTAGATTACTAAACGATGATAAAATAATTGTAAGTGTAGAGTGTTGAAGCTATTGTATGGACTGAGCGGACTAGCAGTTGTATATACAAGGTGTTTTCCAAAAAAAATTTAGAGAGACAGCACGCCATGCTTGTACTATATAGATCTGCCCCTGATGATAGTTTTTCTGATTCAGTTTGAAGGCTTAATATTTGTGACCTTTCGGTGTACCATCCATCAGGGCATCAGGCTGTTTGAGGCTGGATGCCATGGCACTCCGTGTACTACCAGCACTGTAGAAGCTGCTTGAGAGATGTGGTCAGAATTCAGAATTATAGCAGCTTGTTTGCAATTTAACCTATATACCGAGTTAATGACTGTCTAACCATAAATCTAAACCTTTGGTCAAAATCAGAATCAAAGCATTCATATATTTCTAAATCTTTGTCCAAAATCACAAATCAGAGAGTTTTGGGCAGCCCTTGCAGAGTTGATCCTGGTTATCAGTGTTGGGCCTGTAAAGGCTGGATTTCCCCCGGATCCCGGGTCAACCAAAATATGTTAACGTCCTTACATAGCCAAGCTCTATTTCTCTTAAGGTTTTTAGTCTCAATTATCTTCGACCACCGACATGCTAAGATTTCTATCATATCGCTCTCAAGTATCACCAAGATAGAATTTGTTAAGATAGCCAAACAAGTATTTACTGTGCTCCCCCAAAAAATTTGATGTATGTACTGTGTCCGAGTATATACCATGAAGAGATCTCTGGTCTCTCAACAAAAACATGAAAAATTCAATTTACACAGTAGCTACCTACCAGATAACAAGCTACTAAGAACAAGAAGACGCGTAACTACAGTAACTTTGGGGGTGGACGTCCGGAGAAATCAGGTTGAGCGTATGACAGCCTTTGGATCCAGTTGGCAGCCTTCTTCTTGTTTTGATCAATGCATTCCAGGGCCTGGCAGATCGAGATTGGGACCTTGTCGAGTGTTCCATCTCTTTCAAGAGCTCTCTTGAAGTTTTCAAGGATTGAAACTATTTGCTGAAACTCGGGCCTCTTTTCTGGGTTCCAGGACCAACATTGCTCGATCAATAGCTTCAGCGCTGCTGGGCAGCTCAATGGAATAACCGGTCTCAAATTCTGAAACGAGAACCCATGGTTGTAAGTAACTATTCCAAACTAAAAACTAAACTAACAAAAATAGTAAACTCGGTGACTTGGAGTTTCTTGTTCTCGAAAACACTGGATACAAATATATTTTTCTCAGTTCTTACGAATGGGAGGACCCTCCAAAGTCCAAACTATACATGAACAGGATGACGATGAACATGAAGTACGAACACAATAAATTGAAGTAGTCAGCATAGTGAAGATAAATAGTTAGAAGAGCACACACCTTATTAACAACCGCAAAAGCTGCCTGAAGCGGAGTCATATCTTCGTAAGGGAGTGAACCAGTGACCAATTCCCACAAGACAAGTCCAAAGCTATAAACATCAACCTTCCGGCCATATGGCTTGTGCTTGTACATCTCTGGTGCCATCCATCTATAAGTACCTGGATCATCCCCTAACAAATTGCAGTATATTTCTTCACATGCCACTCCAAAATCGACGACCTTAGCGCAAAATTCTCCATCAAATAAGATGTTCTCGGGTTTGATGTCACGGTGCACAATTCCTTTGAGGTGAATATATTCCAGGCCACGTGCGATATCCAAAGCGATGGAAACGACCTTCTCCAAAGGAAGAGTTTTACGCTCCAGCTTTCGCAAGAAAGCCCTCAAAGAACCCCCAGACAAAAACTCAGTGATGACACAGAAGACTGGCGGGCAATTACAGGCCCCAACAAGCTAAAGAAAAAAATGGGAATGAGTTAGAAAAGAATGAGTTAGAAAAACTGGTTTTATAGTAATATACTACAGAATCTATCCTCTGAAATATTGAATTTGCCATATAGCCTTTTCTCGCGTAATGTTGATAAGTTAGTAGCAAATTAAAATACTTTAGCATCATTTGTCTGAAATATTTCGACGGTACGTGCAAATCAACAATCCCATATGCCATATGATTGAAAAATATGATAACCTTGATTAAACTGAAATAAGCCAAACGAGTTGAAGTCATTCCCCAAACAAGAATATTCTTATACATACTTTTTGTCTCTATGGGAAGATGCTTGTGTTGTACTCCTTATTATTCAGCGAATAACAATTAAAATATTGTGGTACAAATAGAAATTCATGTTTGTAGAATAAAAACAGAGAATAGAGATGGCTCACATAATATCTGTCCTAAACATGTGCCAACACTCTGCAATGTAATGCTGATTAGCTGATGAATGTTCAAATGTGCATTGTACTGACTCAACAACCATACAATAGACCAGTCCTATCTTTCATTGAGAAAGGGCACACACATTCCTAACTTTGAACATCAATTTTTTTATATAAAAATGTTGTTTCACAGCATGTGAACTGTATATAATGAAAGTATACATTTTCCATAGTGAATATAAAAACATTCCTGCATCTCAGGTGCCTGAAAATTGCTGAGATTTCAGGCGATAGTGATGGTAGTGTTATTGCCGAAGCCTGAAGCGTGTTGGCCGTGTAATTGCCGATGCTCTCTCCATTCTAGTACAAATGGAGAGCGGGAGTGTGAGAGATTTGCTCTAGCTAGTGTTGGTTGTGTGATTCGCGTTAGAACAACAGACAAATGAAGGGAGAGAGTATTTATTTGCCGTCAATTTTCCATCAAACGTTTCACGTTTGTCGCCTGAGAAGAGGCCAAATTTCAGGCACCTGATTAATATGTTGTTAACCTATACAATTTTTTTAAAAAAATGGTGATTAAAGATAGAATGTTTGACTTATGAAAAAACTAATGCAACAAGTAAATAAACGAGAGAGCATATGCATATTGGATTGTTATATGAATAGGTAGAAAAGCATAACTACACAAAAAATATGTAGCAGTTGTCACATTTACAAAGAAACATGCACAAGTTCACCGCCAATTCTATGCAGAGCACATCAACAAAATGTTACATGAAAGATCACATGGTTACCTTAATGACATTACGATGTTGGAGCCTTGCCAGAATGGTAACCTCTGAAGTGAACTGCTTCTCAAGCTTAGCAGACAATTCGTCATCCTCGCCATCGTCAGGCTGCCTGATGAACTTCACAGCAACAGGTAGCTCCTTGTAGATCCCATGGAACAATCGGCTATACGCCCCGGATGCAAATCTATGGCCGATGAGCAACTCAGAGCGATCCACTGTCCACCTCTCAAGGATCTCCAGTGCAGCAACTTTTGCCAGTCCACTGTCAAGGTTCCTTCTCGGCCATGAGGAGGTTCTGCTATTAATCTTCAGTTTGCTTGGTGTTCTCAGTGAAGCAAAGCCGAATGGAGGGCTGTCATCTGGTGACCGTGGGGATGTGGGCTTCCTCTGCCGTTGCGGGCTGGAGAACCTCTTGGTGGCAGCTTTCGCCTCCTTGAACACATCCGAGATGGCGCGCTTGGGGATAGGGGACTTGGCTCTTCGTTTCGGCTTCGCCATCGGCTTGGACACTTCTCCGGTGACCTTCATAGATGCACTACGCACTCTGGAATCATCAGCTCGTGCCGTTGCATCCTTCATAAAGAAAGGAGCCGGGCTAGAACACACTCTCTGAAGCGTCTGGCTGTGCTCTTCCGAGTGAAAAGAGAAATCCAGCGGGTCTGGACTGTCCTTGGATGGCCGAACCACATGCAGCTGTGGAATGTCCAAGTTCAGGCCGACGAGCCCCTTCCGGTTCTGCTTCACCGATGACTCTTGCGACGAGCAATCAGCGCTCCTGTCTCTGTTGAGCTGTCCATCTGAAGACACATGTTTCAGCTTCCGTTCCGACTGGGCAACTGCCGATTTCGCCTTGGGAATCGGCAGCCTTGCCGAGTTGGAGACCCCGGGTCCCTTCGCCAAGGGCGGCTGTAGACTCTGGCGAGGGAGCCTGTAGCCCCCTGTGCCCAACCCGTTCTGCCTCAGCTCGGCGCCACGACTGAACTGCTCGATGAACGCGCCATACTGCTCCCTGCCGGAGCTGGACCTGACGATGGACTGCGAGAACCTGGTGCGCCGCACCCACGAGTAGTCCTCGTCATCCATCTACTCAAAACCTCCGGCCAAACGGATCCCCAGACCCCGGATACGGTAGATTAACAACTCGCAACAAGAACTGAACAAAGGGCACCTAGATGAGGCAGGCGCCAGCAGGAGGAACACCGGCCGCCACTAGAGCTCCACCCAGTCCACCAGGCAGGCGCCGCATTTGATCCCTTCCAGAGGGACAGGAAATCCCCCAACCTCGACTGCTCCAATCCGACGCGCCATCCGCCGATCAGAGCCCCTCAGCCGCCTCCGCCTCTTCCTCCTGTGGCATCAGACAATAAGCAAGAACAGCGAATCAATCGACGGGGCCGCCGCCCGAACACGAGAGGAGCATAAAAAGAATTCCCGGCGATTTCCCACCGCGAGCTGCTCACCATGGCTCGCCCACCACGAAAACAAAGAGTCTAATCGCTCGACGCAATAATCGGTGTGGTTTGCGGGCGGAGAAAAAGTGTGGACCAACCAAAGTGTTCCGCCGTACAAAGGTGAGCAATCGGGGACGGCGACCGGTGAGGAATGAGTGCGGAGACCGTCATTCCTCACAGCAGCACACAGGGGGAAAAAAGCGAGCGAGAGAGACGTCGTGTCGCTCCCAGGCAGACGCGAGCTCTGCTGGCGGCTACCGGCTACCCGCCCTGCCCCGGGACTGGAAGCTCGTGCCGCCTTCCGCGCCGCGACAAGCCGCTCTCTCTGACGCAGCAGCAACCAACCCATATGCATATCCACGTCAAATCGGACCGGAGCAGATCCGAAGGCAAATCGCAACTGCTCCCAGTCAAAATGGCAATCATCACGGCTACTACGAAACAGGAAGCCCGAACCGTGCGAACAGATGAGAGAGACGGGAACGGGAGAGAGAGGGATGCACTCACGCACGCACCCACGGCGAGGACCGGCGAGGCGACGCCGCGTGAGGGAAGCCGGAGTCGCGGATGAGTTGATCGCTGCTGCCAACCCCGGTTGCCAGATGGAGAAGACTTTTCTCCTCACCTCACGCGCACAGCACGCACGCCTCGTCACTCGCCAGTCGTCGTCACCGCGCGCGCGCGGGCGGCGCAGTTGCGCATCCTCGGCAGATCACGGGCCGTCGCGGAGACTGACGCACGCCGGCACGCGCAACAGCGCCTGCCCTGAAACTTCGCCGGTCCGTGGAAGCAACAAACAAGTACGGCCGTACGTATGTATTAATTTCGTAAAAAAAAGTACGGCCGTATGCGTGCAAGTTGTACGGTGGGAGGACGCCCACCGAGGCCCCGCCGCCGCTTTGTATATTCGTCAATTATGCGCGGCGACTTCCGGTCAGGTATCGAGGTGGCTCCGGCTCCGGCGGTGTCTCAGATCCAAGTCCGGGGTCGGTGTGCGACCGGGACGCGCTGCCGATATTTTTTATTAGTTCAATTCAATTCAATTTGCGTTCCTGTTGTTGGGACGTGTCCGTCGTGGGGCCTCGCGGTGGGCAGCAAGGCCTTGTTTAGTTCCGAAAAATTTCGGATTTCGCTAATGTAGCACTTTCGTTTTTATTTGATAAATATTGTCTAATTATGAACTAACTAAGATTAAAAGATTCGTCACGTGATTTACAGACAAACTGTGTAATTAGTTTTAGTTTTTATTTATATTTAATGCTTCATGCATGTGCCGCAAGATTCGATGTGACGGAGAATCTTGAAAATTTTTTGGATTTCGGAGTGAACTAAACAAGGCCCAAGAGTGGCGAGTCGAGTTGGCACAGCGGGGCCCAGAGGCCGGCCGGCCGGCGGCCGGCCGGCCGGGGCCAGGTGACCTCACGCGCTTGGCTCCAACGCTACGCGCCGGAGCACACCGGCACCGGCTCGCTTGCCGCGCGACCGCGCGCACCGTCGGTGCCGAGGACGCTGCGAGTGGTCTCGCGCACCTGCGTTCGCTCGGCGGTTTGTGGCGCATGGAGTTAGGCGGTTCCCAGTTGGGCCCGTTTGGTTCGAACTGCGGGATCGTGGCAGGCCGCCAATTGGAACTGGGGTGGGGGGTGTTGTGGGCGGCCGACGCAGAGCGGGACCTGTGAACTGTGATGGTGTGAGCTGGGCCGTGCCAAGTGCACGAAGTAAAGTGCTGCCGTAGCAGGCCCAGTGCACGAAGTAAGGTGATGTTCGTAGCAGGCCTCGTACGACCGCATGGTTGGGCCAAATTGAGACCATTTGTTGCGCCCATTTCCGCATGGAGATTAGGCTGGTTTTGTTCAGCATGGGTCTTTTGAATTTGCATGCGTGTTTCAAATCAAGTTATTCAGACTTTTCCATTATTTGATTTGATTGACAGCCATTGGACAGTGATTAGTTCAACAGATGCGATGAGAGAGCTAAATAGCCTACCACGGTGCACTAGTATATGACCCCAAAGCTTAGCTATTTTGCGCCTATATGTCTGTATACATCGTTATAGTTTCGTGCTACCATGGATCATAGACGCATTGTAGCAAGGCTTCTTAAAACTGCCCTTCAAGAATCATCAACAACTTTTATACATTAAAAATAATAACTATAGGGATACAGTACATCCCACTGCACGAGAATGGTGCTGCCGTAGCAGGCCTCGTAGGACCGCACGTTGGGCTAGCACGGGTCTCTGAATTTGCATGTGTATGTCAAATCAAGTTATTCATCAGTCTTTTCAGTATTTGATTTGATTGATCCTGGCTCTGAAGTCTGAACGTACACCGACGAACTGATTCATCAGTCTTTTCAGCTACGTATAATCACGTGGCCAGAATCCGTGTGGATTTGATCTTTGCAGGAACTAATCCGTATCCCAGTGCGCATCCAAAACAAGGAAGCTTCAGCTGAAGCTGTGGCTCGACAGGTGTCGCGCGTCAATTCCCTGAGAGGCTGAGACAGCACACAAACACAACAAATCAACAAATTAATCACTCCATCTAGGGCATGATTCCCTGCTTAAAGAGGCGCGTAATCCAAGCGCGCCCATGCTAGCTAACCGACATTTTGGACTTTCAGTGCTGCACTGCGACCCGACAGCTTGCAACTTGGGACCCCTAGAGCAGTTGTTACCTTCCCTGCAGTTTCGTTCCGCATAGGGTAGCTCCATCCCTCTCTACCTTCCTTGCAACTTACTAAAGTTATATTAAGCAGGTTTAGTATAATCTTAGCTGCGATTTAGAAATCATTTGGACAGTACAGTCGGTATGACTGTATAGGTAATAAACTGATGAGGAACGTACTGCCCGCAGGTAGTTTGCAACCGAAGTGCCACTCGACAAATTACAACATCACTGCTTCAAAATATACTACTAGTGGGCGCGACTTGCGCCTCAAAAACCTTGTAAATTGCTCTCCTCTAATCAATTAAAGCCGGTAACGGATCTTTCGAAAAAAAAATATACTACTAGTACCAAATACATATCCGTCCATGCAAATATCATTTTTCCATAGGATAGGAGGGGAAGCTGAGAGATTAGCCACCGATTTGTATATGAAAAATTTCTTGGTGTGTTCAGACATGACTTGAGAATGCAAGCTGTTTTCTGATCGAGACGTGCGTGCTGCTTGCCAGTTTGATACGACGAGAATCGTTGTGAACGTATTGACTAAATAAAGGTAAAGTGATCTTGCAATACACGCTGCCCAACTTGAAAGGCATAGCAGCAGACAACGTTTACGGTTTTTCTTCATCGCTAGTTGCTCCGATAGCAAACTTGCACTTGTTTCCATCAATTTTCCCGGAGGTAGACGTAGACCTGACCAGTTCGAGATATTACTAGTTACCCTTAAAGAAATTGTACTGTTAGAGAGGTCATTGGACAGTTGACATAGTAATTTCCTGCCAGGGAAAAAAATGGCGCGACAAAAACCAAAGATAATGCGAACGTTCTTCGGACACGCCGCTGTCGAAACAAGAAGAACAGATATATCCATATTTAAAATTCGAAGTTTGATGTAATCTTTGCCATGCTCAGTTGACTCTGATCATCAATCACATCAATTCAATAATACTGACGCATATATAGCACCGTACGTCTGATGAGTTTGAAATAATCTCCGCTGTGTTCAGTTGACCCTGAATTGCATACTACACCAATTCAATAGTACACGCCATACGTACATTGGACCTGACGGATTCATCACTGAACTCTTCAGTACTAAGACCGCATCAAATCAAACCCACATATTCAAATTAATTTCATAGGTGGGCAGAATCATTCCAGTATATATACCTTTAGCTTGACCTTGCAGCAGTACGTGATGAAATTAAACACGCATATGAGAGAGAAAGAAATTAGGCGATGCGTTTCTTTTGGTATGCATGTGTTCGGATATGCCAGTGCAGGTTGCTGATCTTGGCAGCTTCAGCTAGCGGCTAGCTAGCTCAAGTCAATGGCACCAAGGCAGCGTTCAAGATCACTGCCTCGGCGTCGCCAGTGTCCAAGTTCCCCACATTGTACATGTCACGATCAGATCAATAATTGTAACGACGATTCCTTCCTTATCTTCGGTCCTGACGTTGCCCTATTGGCCTGCGCGTGTGCAGCCTTAGCTGACCATTGCAAGAACGTTCAGAGCTCCCATCTATCAATCCATCGGTTAACCAACCAAAACGCTCCATGGATTGGATTCACTTGTGCTCAACTTGACCCAGATTATGGCCGATCGCCGCTGTCGCTGTCATCGGAGAACGAAGAAGCCAGACGAGCTGCGAGCCATTTCCTACATTCGCTCTCGGACTAGCTCAGAGGAGCTAGCGACAGGACAAACACAAACTAGCGTATTTACTGGCTCTCGCGTCCATCTACTTTTTCCGCGCGAAGTTCGTTCCTGACAAGGAAAGGTTGTAGTAGAACAATTGAACAGGAAGGTGATGGCTTACAAAAAAAGTCGGATGGATGGATGCAAGTGTGTGTAACTTTCTTCAGTCCTACGAAATCAAACGTGGTTTTTGATTGAGGTGATGGCAAGACATCGCACCTAGCTTAGCCTTTAAACTCAGCTTACTGGCAGCTTCCTGAATGACCGGCTCACGAAAGGAACACTCCTACAAAGACGTTTCTAATTAACAGTCCGATCCATCGATCAGCCGTGTCATCAGCGTGGCCGTGTTCGAGTCCCTCAGGTCAGGCGTCCTTCTTGGTCTGAATGCATCATGTAAAGGTGCTGCCTGCTAGTCCTTCCATTCACTAGACGTCTCAGACTATACTGTTCAGTACAGCACAGCAACGAAATTACAAGCTACACAGTCTCATCAGTGTGCACGCAGGTCAACAGGGGTAGTTGTAGCATCTCCCAGAGACTACTGCAGAAGCTTCCACCGCTTGCGGTTTACCGCATTGACTAAACCGGCCGGGACGCGAAAACGGCCAAGTTTCCCGTCACTTCGCTGTGAAAACGACGCCGGCCCAACGGAACGACCGGAGCCGGAAGTTCAGAAACCGATCGAGAGACGTACGTGGCGCGCGACGGTGAGACGACGACGAAGCACGCTGCACGCCGGCGGCGGCCGGTCTACCACTACCAGCTGCCGCCGGCCGGTCCACGTCTAGAGGTCGCGAACCGTGCTGCATGCGAGTTTGGGTTGGGCCCTACCCCTACAGCGCAGGGACGGGGGGGCTCCGCTCGCGGTCACGGCCTTCACGGGTCGTTGGAAGGAGACGGGACGGCGAGCGGAAACGAGGCGTGACTCTGACTGGGAGCGAGAGCGAGCGTGGTGGACGGACTGCATGGACGTATCCCTGCCACTCTCCGTGGCGTCCATTCTACTCCGGACAGCTGGTCTGAACGGTCCACCGTCTGGGTCCCACGGCTCTCCGTGTTGGTCTGTCCCTTGGAGGAATGGTCTCCATCTCTTTTTCTGTTTTTCCCCCTCTTTGCGCCCTCCCATGGGCTCCATCATTCTTTCGTTGGCATTATTGTGCAGCTACAATATACTCCTCCTGGTGTATCAGAAATCCAGAGCTCTGCGTCTCAAAAAATTAAAAGGAAATTGAGAGCTACTAGTGTGAGACCACGGGTGCTGCAGTAAAGCGTTCCAGATGGTTGGAGTGGCGGGCATCGGTCGCGAGCGGCCGGCGCACCACAACTCCCAAGGCGAGATGGTCAACTGGACCGGCCAACCACTGTTGCCTGATTGATGCTGCTAGGTGGAAATGCCATTGTTGCCCGCCGCAGATTAATGCTTTGTTGACTGACTAATTCTTATCAGCCTTTGTCTCTTTAAAAAAAATGGAAATTGTTCTACTACTGAAACATAAACAAAATTCTATAGATCATCTCCCTTTGTGTGTTATTTCAGCTTCGTTTCGAGCTGATCAGTGACTCTAAGAATTACAGTTGCTCGACGGGAACTACGTCCCTGTCAGACTGCTAGATCAGGAAGACGTCTAAAAACTGCAAGAATTCGACGAGATCATGCATGCGTCGTTTCGCCCTTGACAAAAAGGAAGCTTTTTTGGTGTTGTTTCTGGTGGAGTAACTGATGGAAATGGAGAGCGTCAATGGCAGATTATGCAGAAAGTAGAAACAGCAGAGGTCACCAGGAGAAGAAGCTCAAGAGTGTGATCTTTGTTTCCGTTTCTTGGCGATCGCTCAAGAGTCCAATACCATGAGCAAAAATTACATCACGCAGCGCACCAAGGAGTTAAAATTAAACAACAAGTATTCTCACGCGGTACTAGGAATTCTCCGGCGGCGCGGGGTGCCCGCCCGATCACTGCAACGGCGACGGCGCGGCGGCGGGTGAGGGCGCCACCCTGGGGGACGTGACGGGGAACAGCGGCAGTAGCCGCGGCGGCTCGGCGGCGGCCCTCGGCGATGGGTGCAGGAAGAAGCCCTTCCGCGCGATGGCGGCGCGCTCGGCGGCCTCGTCCTCCTCGCCCGCCGACGGCGGCGACCGGTTGAAGGGGTCGGACAGCAGCGGCGTGACGGGGCTCCCTAGCGCCAGGGACGGGAAGTCGAGCACGCTGGGCGACAGCACCTCCGGCGCCGCCTTCCTCGGCGACGCGCCCGCGGCCGCGGCCGCTGCCATCGCCAGCGGCGCGATCATCTTGAGGTTGTTCTTGCCGATCCGGCGCTCGTAGAGCTTGAAGGCCGGCTTCTTGGGACCGCTAGCGAGGCCGCTGCCACCGCCGTGGTGGTGGTGGTGGTGGTGGTGGTGATGGCCGTGGCTGCTCTTGGCGGGCTTCTGCTGGGCCGCCGCCGGCGTCGGCGGCGTGTCGGAGCCGGTGAGCCTCTGGACGACTTGCTTGAAGTTGGCGGTGTCGGCCTGCACGAAGGTGGTGGGGAACGGCGTGGTGTCGATGATGCGCGGCACGGGCTTGGGCGACGGCGGCACGGGCGCCTGGGACTGCTGGCGCGGCGACGGGGAGGCGCAGGCGGCGGACGAGGGCGAGGAGGAGGAGGTGGAGGAGGACGGGGAGTTGGGGACCCCCCGCGCCATGGGGAGGAGTTGCTTCGCCGCAGCAACTTCCATTCGCGGTGGGTCTCGTCTCTCTCGTGCGCGCGCGCGCTCGCGGGCGGGCGCTGGGGGGGCGTTGGTTTCACGGAGAGGGTCAGTGGGGAGACGAGAGGTGAGTGGGGAATAAGAAGAGGAAGGGGAGGTTAGAGGTGATGTATAGGTGGCGTGGGCCTGGGTGTGGGATGCTTTCTTTTCTTCCTCTCTCTCTTTCTCTCTCTAGAATAGCCTGCCTGATTGCCTGATGCAGTCAGTCCTCTCTCCTCTTCTCTCTCATCACAGATTTTGTTGCTTTTTAAAAATTTCTTGCTGGTTTTCTGTTTCAGTTTTTGTCTCATGAGTCATGACTCACTGCCTTTTTTTCGTGCACTATTCTACTCCTATTTCTATGTGCGGTTTCCTCTGTTTTTTGGTATATCTTTATACCATGAACCCACTCTGAAAAAAGCTACTTCTTATTTTGACCAAATCTAAAAAGATACTAACATTTAATACTGAGTAGATAGGCTAATTATACAGTAGATTTTTTTATATAATAAATCTATTTATATAGAGACATAATAAATATTAAATATGTTAACATTTGAAATACCATAATTGGCCAAACCAAAAGTGACCGTGCCAAGTCAAATTTTACGCCTGGGATTTCACGTACGTAAGTCTAATCGTCTTGTAACATTCGAACGTGTCAAATCTTGCTCCATGTGGAACAACTGGACCTTGTTTAGCTGCAAATGCAAAATTTACATTGTTACATTTTTGTTTGTAGGCTTAAAATATTTATCTCGCAAATAATATGTAAACTATATAATTAGTTATTTTTTATTTATAAATATTTAAGATGGAACCGAAAATTTTGAAAAAAATACAAAATTTTTGGAAAAACAAGGCCCTGGTAGTAAAAAACCGGGAAGGAGAGAGATGCGTACAGTGAATTCGTTCTGTCACGAGCATGGCTTGGGAATCGGAACAGTGGTGTCCAAAGCCTTGTTTTCCCAACAAACCTTGCAAAATTTTTTAGATTCTTCATCACATCAAAATCTTTAGACACATACATGAAGTACTAAATATAGATGAAAATAAAAACTAATTGCACAGTTTGATCGGAATTGACGAGACGAATCTTTTAAGTCTAGTTAATTTATGATTAAAAAAATATTTGTCAAATATAAACGAAAGTGTTATAATATCGATTTCTCAAAATTTTTTAAACTACACAAGGCCCAAAGGAAAGAAAAAAGATCCTTGTGCCGAGAAAAAGGAAAAGCGAAGAAAATGCGGCAGTCATTGACTTGGCCTTGTTTAGTTCGCAAAATTTTTTGTTTTTGGATACTGTAGCATTTCGTTTTTATTTGATAAACATTGTCTAATCATAGAGTAACTAGATTTAAAAGATTCATCTCACAAATTACAGGTAAACTGTGCAGTTAGTTTTTATTTTCGTCTATATTTAATGCTCCATGCATACGACCAAGATTCGATGTGACGGGAAATCTTAAAAATTTTTGCAAACTAAACATTAGATAACCTAGCCTTGACCCGGTGCAGCGGCTGTCCCATCCCTGCCGGTGGGCCGCAGATTCTCTATGCTCTGTTCTGTCGCGTCCGCGTCGGCGTCCGGCGACGTCGCCCACGGCGGGCCTCGTCGTACTTGCTACGATCGCTGGCTTCGGCCGTAACTGTGGGTGTTGCCACACTTTAACTTAGGCAAGGTTGACTAAATTGATAAGTGTTTTGTAACGATCCAGAAATTTTCCTAAAAATACAAAAAAAATACCACCTGAAATTTTTTTCTAAAAATAACCCTTGTTTGATGAATTCATACTAGGAAAAACACCCTGTAGATGCACAAGTAGGGCCTATTTAAAATTTGAGCATATGCATATTTAATTCAACGTATGATTTGGCTTTTATTGATTTTATGTGATGAGTAATAAAATCAATAACCTTTATTTAACTAGTGTTTTCTCTTCAAAAGCCGACCCTTGGCTAGTGCTCAAGTTGGAAACTAAGTTAGGCAATTAGGGAATCAAGGGGTTGGAGAATAGACTTAGCAGAAATTAGAAAACGGATGAAGCTAGGGCTGGAAAAATGAAAAGCAAATCTGGCCCGAGAGCAGCTCGCAGCCCAGCTCGCTGCCCCACCCGCGGCCCGACAGCGGCCCAGCACCAGCGCGCGGCCCGCACGCAGCACCCCGCCCGCGCTCGCGTCACCAGCAGCCCAGGCGCCGTCGCGGCCCAGCAGGGCACTCTGCCGCGGCCCAGCGCCAGCCCAGCACCGCGCCAGCAAGCACCGCGCGCGCGGCCCAGCACGCGCTCCACACCGCGCACGGACGCCCGCAAGCCGAGCAGCCGGCCGCGCCCAGAAACCACCCCGCGCAGATGACAGGTGGCCCCCGCCTGTCATCTCCTACCTTTTTCCCCCTCTCCTCTGTTTTTCTTCCCCAGCGCCCCTGCACACGGTGACGACACTGCGCTCGCCTTTTGACCGGACGCGTTCGAAGTGGGAGGCACCCGGACGCTTGCAACCACCCCCGCGCCCCCGAACCCTAGCCTAGGGGACGCCGAAGCCCTACACGTGTCCAGATGTCGTCCCCGCCGTCCGCCGCGAACCATGATCGAGGTCGGCTATAAAATCCGATTCCTCGAGCCCTAGCGCGCCTCGCATCCACTCCGCCGCCGCGCTGCGGTCTAGACACCGCTCGCCAAGCGCCACACCAGAGGGAGGAGCAAGGAGGAAGAGCGTCCGCGCCGTCGAGCCGCCCAAGCCGCCGGAGCAGAGGAGATCGCCGCGCCGACTTCTTCCTCTTCCCC